>Ga0209181_10002703_pt1 | contig 28605 bp, 26 predicted proteins | sample MAT05_FD_187208 | JGI IMG/M metagenome (GOLD analysis project Ga0209181, IMG submission 187208) | Freshwater microbial communities from Lake Fryxell liftoff mats and glacier meltwater in Antarctica - MAT-05 (SPAdes) (version 2) | ecosystem: Environmental > Aquatic > Freshwater > Ice > Liftoff...
GAACGTGCAGTGAGAGGGAATACCGTTGGGTAACTTGAGATATTGTTGTAAGCACTGCTTTCTTGATTCCCCATAGTCTTCTATATCATTCCATGTTTCAGCCCCATACATTACCGCAGCTATCGTTTTAAAGACGATATCTCTCAGTAAATGCTCTTTGCCACGCTCTATTTGTGGATTGGTAATGCCAGAAAAATAATCAATTGGTGTTTTCATTTTTAAGAAAAAAAACCACATTTAATTTAATTAAGCATTATTGCAACCCTTTATTTATCTACATCCAATTGTTATTTTAATGCGTTTGCCCTGACTAAACCACCTAAACCGAAAATAAATTAATCTCTTATCGTATTTTTGCCAAAAATATTGGCAATCTAATAATTGAGAGTTTAAAATTAGGTTCTATATATTTTTACAAAAACCATTAAACCCTAAAATCAGATATGAAATTCATTGTCGAAATAAATGTAATGCCACACAAAAACTTGCTCGATCCACAAGGAAAAGCTGTTACCGGAAGTATGGCTGCCATTGGATTGCCCCAAATTCAAAATGTAAGAGTTGGCAAACATATCACACTCGAGATAGAAGCTAGTAGCGAAACAGAGGCTAAATCAAAAACCGAAGAAGCTTGTAAAAAGTTGTTGGCCAATCAAGTGATGGAATTTTTTGAATTTACCTTGCATCAGGCATAATTTTTTAGATTTACATTTTTTTGTTTGGGTTGTTTATAAATTTACAAACCCATTTGTACCAACTTTAATCACTTATTTTATGAAAGTAGAACAACTGTACACCAATTGTTTAGCGCAAGCTGCTTATTATATCGAAAGCCAAGGCGAAGTTGCGGTTATTGACCCAATTCGCGATTATCAAATATATTTGGATATGGCCAAAGAACGCGGTCATCAGATTAAATACATTTTTGAAACCCATTTTCATGCCGATTTCGTTTCGGGACACGTTGATATGGCCAAAGCAACCGGAGCCCCAATTGTTTACGGCCCAAATGCAGTTACCGGTTTCGAAGCTATTATTGCAAAAGATGGTGAGGTTTTTAACTTGGGTAAAATTTCGTTAACCGTATTGCATACACCCGGGCATACCCCTGAAAGTTCTTGCTACTTACTAAAAGACGAGTCGGGAAAAGACCATTGTGTTTTTACTGGCGATACCTTGTTTGTAGGTGATGTAGGACGGCCGGATTTACTGGATGGTAACCTGGATTTAAATACAGAAACAATGGCAGGTTGGTTATACGATTCGCTGAACACAAAATTAAAACCGCTTGCAGATGATGTCACTGTTTATCCTGCCCACGGCCCCGGTTCGGCTTGCGGGAAAAGCATGGGCAAAGAAACTTTTAGCACCATTGGCATACAAAAGGAAACCAATTATGCCATGGCCGATCAAAGCAAAGAAAACTTTATCCAACAAGTAACAGATGGAATTACACCACCGCCTGATTACTTTTTTAAGGATGCTAAACTAAACAAACAAGGATATGCAAGCTTTTCTTCAATCGAAGAACATGGAATGAAAGCTTTAACAATTGAAGAATTTGAAACTTTAAAAACCGACGGTGCTCTTATCATTGACAGTCGCGATCCTTTAGAATTTGAAAACGGATTTGTGCCACGTTCCATTAATATAGGCTTAGATGGACAATATGCGATATGGGCCGCTACGCTGTTTGAACTAGACCGAAAAATCATTTTAGTTTGCAAAACCAACCGCGAACAAGAAAGCGTAACCCGTTTGGCAAGAGTTGGATTTGATAATTTTGCAGGCTATCTCGATGGCGGTTTTGAGGCTTGGTCAGGAGGAGACAAAAAAATCGATTTGTTGGTTTCTGTAGATTCTGAAGAATTAGGACTAGAACAAAAACACGGAAAAAACATAGGTATTATTGATGTTCGCAAACCATCCGAATACGAAAGCTCCTATGTAGAAGGCGCTGATTTTAACACCTTGGCTCACTTACAAAAAAATCTAGATTCTATTGATAAGGAAAAAGATATTTATGTTTATTGTGCTGGAGGCTATCGCTCTGTAATTGCTTGTTCATTACTCAAAGCGAATGGTTATACCCGAGTTAATAATGTTTATGGCGGTTTTGGCGCCATCAAAGAAGACGAAAGAGTTAAACTCGTCACGGCAGTTAAACCGTCGATTTAATATTCAAAAATCTAAATCTAACTAATATCTGAAGCAACAAAAGATATTATACACTTTGTTGTGTTTAACGTTGTTTGTATTTCCTTCTACATTTTTGCTCGATATTTAAGTTTCCTCAGAAATTAAATTACTCAAATACGCTTCGCTATAATCAATATTAAACTCAACCCATAATGGAAAATGATCACTCATTTGAAAGGTTTTCCATTCCCTAAAGGCCTTTTCGTAAGTAGCAGGTGTGGCGGTTTTGTTATTGCCTTTCATAATCATTTCAAAATCTTCATAATACTTGTCCTTTTCATCATCTTTAAAAACCACATCAAAAAAATCGAACACGCCTGCCTTGCCCGAAAACTTAACTTTATTGGTTCCTTCGGTATAAACGATCTGATCGTAAAATTTATCTTTCTTAACATTGCTACCGGTCCGCTTTTTTAAGGCTTCCGGAATCTTAAAGCCTCCTTTTAATAAGGCTTGCATGGTTCTGTCTTCATGATTCAAAATGTTGAAGTCGCCTAGTAAAATAAAATTATCATCTTCTGCCTTAGATCGTTTTTTAAAAAACATCGAAAGATTCTCTATTTCTTTAACGCGTTCTTCAAATTCTGCACCGGTATCTTTTCCATAATAAATATGAACGGTGCACAAATTAAATTTAAACCATCCGGCTTGAAATCCAACTAAATAAGGTGTTCGGGCAAATTGTGGTACCGGTTTTTTGTCGGAACTTGGCAATACAATTTCACCAGCTAAGTTTCTAAAATGAACCTTCTTTTCATCGTAGATATAAGCCATACGCTCGCCGTTTCCCGCTCTACCTTCGGTGGTATCGGTTACAAAATAGTTATAATCCGAGCCTAAAATCGCCATTAATTTCTTAAACGGTTTCATGTCTTGATTAATTTCCTGCAAAGCAACAAGGTCAAAGGCTGAAATTATTTCTGCCAAATAATACATCGATTCTATTAAACGCGGTCCAAACTTTTTGTTATTCGAGTCAAACTCACGCATATTAAAAGTGGCTAATAACAAATTGTCCTCGCGCGTTTTATAGGGAATCTGTTCTTTTAAGGCACTTTTTAAAGCCAACAACTTAGTTGCAACATGAGTTAATTTAGCTTCCTTGTTCTTGTAACTCGAATTCAGAATTTCTTTTTTGAGGTTTGGATAAAATGGCATGGCTTAAATCTTTTATGTGTTTTGGTCTAACAAATATAGGATTTGAAATGAAAAGCCCTAAAAAATTCAGTCTAGGTTTATAAATTAATTTAGGTTTTTAACGATTCACACAAAGTGTCATAACCTTTTGGTGTATTGTCTATTGGAATATTTATTCTTAGACATTTTGAATATTAGTTAAGCCTTAGGCACACATCCGTCACAATAGTCTTTAGCCGCAGCAGATATAATTGCTAATGTTAAATACTGTCAACCGCAATGGGTGCTTATGAATCTTTTGCTTGATTGCTAACTGATAAATTGCAACCAAATGGTCCTAGTGTCAAACCGAATATTACTATTTTTTACATTATAACTATTACGATACCTACAACAGGTTCTTTGGGTAAAAATTGGTTTAAATAGCAATAATTAAACACTACAAGTAATTTTGAACATTCAACCCAAAATTGGTAGAAAAACCAATTCCATTATCTGAATAAAATATGGTGGTAAGCTTGCTACGTAAAGTTTTCAAAACAACTTCCTTCATTCAGATTAAGACCTGACAGGTTTCTTTAAAAATTTATTCCATAATTTCTGGGCTATCCAATAAACCTGTCAGGTCTTTCTTTTAAAGAGTTCCATTGAAACACATAAGTTATTTTGGAAACTTTACTACTAATATTTGACAACAACAAATTGGCCTGGCCTGAAGATGTTTTACTTAAAAAAATCACGAAAACAGAATTAATGAAAACTGCTTTAGAGGAGATATAAATCAACATTTAGTATCACATTTAGGAAAATAAATAAATCCAGCTTAGCAAGCCGCTGCCGAATAGGCTGCCCTGGTAGAGACTTCGTTATTACTAGTAGCGGATTTAGAATACTCAACACCATTTTATACAATTGATTCTAATGAATTATGGCTAGGGCATATATAGGCAATAACATCATAAAAAAATACGTCTCTTGCGGTTACAGTTCCTCTATATTCATCATACCAAGGGCTCCGTACATTTGTTAAGGCAGCAGTCCAATAATTCTGACCACAATGGCTATAGTGCTCAAAAGTGGGGCGGATTCACTGGGCAACAAAGGAGATGTTAAAATTGAGTCTCTAATATCTTCATAATGATTTGCGGGTGTAGGGTTAGGCGGTATGGTGAACAGTTTTTTCAAAAAGTTAATTTGGAGAATACTGAAATTAGACCTATTAATTAAAAGTTCTAACATATCATATCCAGTTCATGTTCCATTAAGTGCACAAATCTCCCTTCCTCATTCTATCAATATTTTAACCATTCTCAAAAAAAACAGATCTTATATCATCGTATTGTTGCCCACTAAAATTGGACCTAATAGTAAGGAATTCATCATAAGAAGGAGATTAATTTGAATTTACAAAATAATCTAACATTTCATTATGGATTACTCCACATACATCACAAGGATCCATAGTTTAGTTTTATTTAAATTTAACCAATAAAAAGCTAATTTATCTAAATAGCATAAAATAGTAATAAATTATAACTATCTCCGATACTTTAAGGTGTGAATTTGGTTAAACATCACAGTTGGAACTTTGAATTTCCTTCTTCAAAATTATTTTCTGAATTTGCAAATCTAGTTCAGGAATAATCTATTCAACCACACCGCAAACCGCCCCTAAATCTACACAAACTATAACCGTGGATTTTTATCTCTAAACCGGCAATTTTCTTTCAATCAACCAGTTGATATCAAATTCAAAATCTAATTGTTATGTTGCCTCTGCTATAATTTCAAAATTTCGGATTATTGCATCCTGAACTATAGAATCTTATAATAAAACATAGCAGTATTTTCAACTTATGGATACACAACTTGCGCTACTTCTTAGAATGCCTCTCAATTTCCTTATCAATTTTCTTATCGCTTTCACCTGTTTGATTCAAAAATTTATCTTTAATAAATTTGGATAAATAGGGAATAACTATAATGCCACCAAGCAAGGTAAGTGCAATTACATACAAGATGCTCGAATCATTGATTACCGGTGTGCCAGCCTTTGCCATTTGAAGATAAAGGATACTAAAAATTGTTAAAAATGATTTCATGGCCTTTTGTTAAATTTAAGTTTCATTCAAATATACACTTACAAATAACTTTAGGTTTAAAAAAATCAAATTCTCATCAATAACAATCAACCTAAACGTTGCATTTATTGACCTAAACCTCCTTATTAAAATTGAGCATACGACAAAAATTAAATATAACCAGATTATAAACATTCAACCTAACTCAAAATTTTGAATGATAACTTCGGTCTAAAACCAATTTCAACTATGATGGATTTGATGATTAATTTATTCAATTAATTCCCTGAAATTTTGGGATTAAAAAATTACATTTGCGCTCCGTTTTAAGAACATCTCATGAGCGTTTTAGTAAATAAAGATTCAAAAGTAATTGTACAAGGTTTTACCGGTACAGAAGGTACCTTTCATGCAGGTCAAATGATTGATTATGGCACCAACGTTGTTGGTGGTGTTACTCCAGGCAAAGGGGGGCAAACCCATTTAGATCGCCCAGTCTTTAATACTGTTAAAGAAGCGGTTGACAAAGCAGGTGCCAATGTCAGTATTATTTTTGTTCCGCCTCCGTTTGCTGCCGATGCCATAATGGAAGCTGCTGATGCAGGAATTAAAGTTATAGTTTGCATTACTGAAGGAATTCCGGTTAAAGATATGATTCCCGTTAAAGCCTACATCAAAAAGAAAGATTGTACTTTAATCGGTCCAAATTGCCCAGGCGTTATTACACCAGGTGAAGCTAAAGTTGGAATTATGCCAGGTTTCGTTTTCAAAAAAGGACGAATTGGAATTGTTTCTAAATCAGGCACCTTAACTTATGAAGCTGCCGACCAAATTGTAAAAGCCGGTTTAGGCGTTTCTACTGCTATAGGAATTGGTGGCGACCCAATTATTGGAACCCCTACCAAAGATGCCGTTGAACTATTAATGAACGACCCAGAGACCGATGCCATTGTTATGATTGGTGAAATTGGCGGAAGCTACGAAGCCGATGCGGCTCGTTGGATTAAAGCCAATGGAAATAAAAAAGTTGTTGTAGGATTTATTGCCGGTCAAACAGCCCCGCCAGGACGACGCATGGGCCATGCAGGAGCCATTGTTGGAGGTACCGATGACACAGCAGCAGCCAAAATGAAAATCATGGACGAATGCGGCATCTTTGTTGTTAGTTCGCCCGCTGACATTGGAAAACGCATGCTTGAAGCATTAAGTGTAACCGCTTAAGATTTCATTCTGGTCGATTTTCTAAGTTCCTTTCGTTACTACCAAACTTTTATTTTAACGTAATTCTTTACGGCTTTTTACGAGGCCCTTCGATTTCAAGTACTTATAATTCGATCTAAATCTTACAATCCAAAAGAGTTTCTCTTCTTTGTAAAAGTAATTGGTTTCTTTAATGCGTTTAGCCGAACGACCATAAAAGGCCAAGATAGCATTCATGTTCTTATTTCCCAAGGTATCTTTACTCATGTAATAAAACGGAAAGAAACTTTTTTCACAAACTCCATTTTTGTTCACATCAGCTACGAGCAGATAAATAAATCGAAACGCATGATCTCCGTTTTTGTATTTTTCAAGATGAATAGCATGAAAAAGGATGCCAGTAGTTTTCTTTTCCGGGGTAGTTCGGGTATGCACCAATTGCCATAGAATTTGTTTGGTATAATTTTCATTATAACGCCCTTGGTAGTAAAAAGGTTGAATAGAAAAGAAGTCTTGCTTCGGTGATTTTTTATACCATATAATTGGTGCCAAATGGGTATATCGCAAATTTGTATCTCGCGTAATGTTTATCAATGGCCACAAAACTTGAAATGAATTTCGGGTTTCGGATTTCTGATGTCGATACACAAATCCAAGCAAACTAGAATTTATTTCGTTAAATACGTTTTTGCTCTTGTAGTAAACCGGAAATAAAAGACTGTTTTTACTAAAAGAGTCGTTCCATTTCCAATAAAAAGGGGTAATTGCTTTTAGGTTTGCAATGCCATTTTGCATGGAACTGTCTTTTGAATAATTCATATACAAGGGAAATAAAATCCTTGTGCTATACCTTTCGTTTTTGACATCCCAATACAAAGGACTTATAACTTTGAAATAATTCGAATTCTGTTTATTTTTTGAAATATAAAAAAGCGGTAAAAGGGCTGTTCGCTGATAATAAGCATTGAATTTATGCCAGTAGATAGGAAAAATTATTAAGTGTGCTTGATTAATTTTTCCTTCAGAATTCATGTGTTTCTTATACCAAAATATGGGTGCAATATGCGCTCTAAAAGAATTAGTATCTCGGGTAAAACTCGTTAAAGGCCAAAATAATTGTGTGGATGTTCGGGTGTCGGTTTTCTGTTGACGGTATACAAACCATAAAAAAGAATAATTTAAGTTGCCATTTGCAAACTCAGTTTTACTAGCCAAAGGAAAGTACAGCGTGGTAGTATAAAAATCGTTGCCCCATTTCCAATAAAGCGGGGTGATTGCTTTTACAAAGGGCGACATCAATCCCTCTGATTGGTAATTTAAGTAAAGCGGAAAAATCATTTTAAATCTTAAATCATCATTTTTAATATCCCAAACGAAGGGTGTAATTATTTTGATAAAGTTGTCATTTACCTTATCTCGATATATGTAGGCAAAAGGAAATAAACTTGTACGCTTATAGTTTAAGGTTTGAACCCTTCGATATATAGGAAAAACAGAAAAATTAGTTTTTGTAATTTGACCCTCTTTATTTTGCTTTTTACTATACCAAATTAAGAAGAAACTATGATTTGTATTGGTTGAACTATCTAAGTGTCGATAGTAATTATAGGAATAGATTGGAAATAAAAAGACGTTTCGAGAATTGTAACGCTTAAAATCATAATAAAGAGGAAATATTACGAGGTTTCGCTTGTTAGCCGTTTTTTTGAACCAAACCAATGGGAATAAGACAAATCGCTTCTTATTATGGTTATGTGAACTATAAAACAAAGGGAAAATGGAGTGATTAATCGTTGGATCAGAATCTCGGTAGTTCTTTATTTTATACCAATACAAAGGAAAGATAACAGTTCGTTTAGTATAATTTGATTTAAATTTCCAAAAGAATGGTGTAATGGCATAATGACTTTTTTCACCACTTATCGACGAACCTTTTGAATAAAAAGGCATGATAGTTAATGAGTTGTATCCCCATGACGAATTGCTGTAATGTTTCATATACAGTGGAAACAACATCTGTAAGTTCTCTTCAACAGTGTCGCTAACAATACTCTTGCGGGAGTACCAGATTGGAAACAACGTATGACTTGTTTTCTTTGAATTAAGAATTTTTGAATCGGAATATTTGTACCAATACAGCGGAAAAAAGGTATAGCGAACAAGGTTTTCTTTTTTCATATACCAAAAGAGGGGCGTAATTCCGATAGTTTTGTCTTCAGTTAAAGGTTCATTTTTTAGGAAGTAAACCGGAAATACGGCTGTTATTTGTCGCTGAGGATTATTTCTTCTGAAATATAATGGAAAGATAGTTATGTTATCACTTATTGGGGTTTTGGTTTTCCAATAAATTGGAAAAATAGACTTAACAAGAATTGTATCTTCATCAATAATTGTTTTGGTGGTGTTATAAAGGAAAAATAAGCGCGTTTTTTGCGTTAAATGCATTTTACCAGAATAATTCATTTCGCTAATTTCTGAATTTTTATAGAAAGGAAACACCCCTTGTACCCGTTGGTTGGTATCTTTAAGTTGGTAGAAAAATGGTAGAATAAACAGGTGCGATTTTAAACCATTTGGAGAAATTCCATAGGAAAAGAGCGGCAAAAATGTTAGCGATTGATAGGTTGAGCTACGGTATAGAAAAACTAATGGAAAAAAGGTCTGCTTATGTTCAAACTCATTTTTACGACTCCAATAAATAGGAAAAATCGTGGTATTATCGTAATGCTTTCCTTTTCGTTTCCAATAAATCGGAAAAATGGTTTGCGAGATAGTTGTATCTTTTAAATTCTGATTTTCTTTAAAGTAGTAAATCGGAAAGAAAACAGTGGTTTCATCCAGATACCGATAATAAGTTGTATCGCCTCGCCTCAATCTCATGCGGTCTTCTTCAAATTTTTTATGGAAATAAATCGGAAACAAAATCCTTTTTTCGAAATTTTGATCATTTATACGCCAAAAAAGCGGGGTAATAACCAAATGATTTCTTGGACCTACCTCTGAAATTCCATAAGAGTAAAATGGAAAAAATGTTAACGAATGGTAATTGTCATTTTTGTAGCTCCAAATAATTGGAAAGAGTACTTTTCTTGAATAAATAGTATTCTGACGACTCCAATAAATTGGAAAAAGGGTTGTATTATTACGAAGATTGTTCTTGAATTTCCAATAGAGTGGAAAGAAAATAGTTCGATAAATATCGTTGTTATGAATATGCCAAAACAACGGTGTTATTACCAAATGCGATTTGTTTTGAGTGAAAGATTTGCCGTAGGAAAAAATCGGCAAAAAAGTAATACATTTTCTTGAGTCATTTTTAAAACTCCAAATTATAGGAAATACAACTTTGTTATTGCTTTTTGCATTAACTCTGCTCCAATAAATTGGAAATATTGTGGTATGATTTAATTTTTCATTTTTGTGTTTCCAATAGATAGGAAACAAAACTTGCTTGTACTCTTTGCCGTAGTCAAAATGCCAGAATAAAGGTGTTATAGCAAAATAGGTTCTGTTTTTTGAAGGATTTTTTCCATAAGAAAATAAAGGTGCAACAGTGAGCGAGGTTCTTTTATTATTTTTAAATTTCCATATCATAGGAAATAAAATTTGATTGCTAACTTGTTGCTTCTTATAACTCCAAAAAACAGGAAATACTGTATTAAATTGCTTGGGGCCATTTTCAAAATGCCAAAATACTGGAAACAAAACCGAATACGATTTTTGGGTACGTAAATCCTTTTTGTACCACAAAAACAAAAAGGCATTGTTCTTCACAAATAATCCATCGGTAGATTTGGTAACCTCTGCTAAACTAATGCCCGGCGCCAATTCTATTATTTTGTATGAACGTATACTATCCGCAATTTTATAGTCGTAATGAAACAAAGAAGGATAAAAAACGGTTCCAAGTTTTAAATCCGTTTGCCTAGAACTGCTGTCATAATAGAAAAGTGGAAAAAGATGCGAATGTTTGTGAAAGCTTTTGCGATCAGATTTATTTTGAAATGCCGAGAAGAAAATTTCCGTGTTTTTATACCCCGGTGCTTTGCGTATTCTTAGTACTGGCCAAAAATATAGATTCTGTCCTTTGCTAATTCCTAAATCAAATTTCATGGATGAATCCTGCTGAGCTACAGCCGGCACCATCAAACCAAAGGTTAGAATAAAAAGCAGTTTATTTTTCATATCATAGGCCTTTAGTCCATTAACTACCTTTCATCTTACCTTTGCTTATTAAATAATTTTGCACTATTGAAACGAACTTAATTAAAGAAATCGAAAATTGCTTTGCTTAGTGTTTTAATATCAACTTTTTCATAAGGGTGTTTGGTAAGAGGAAACACTTGCAATTGTCCGTTTTTAAGAGCGCGATAGGTGTTTTGCGATTCTTCCAAACTAACCATGGTGTCTCGGTCACCAATTCCAATACGCACAACATGCTCAATAGTTGCTAAATTTTCGGGTTCCAGATACAAATTATCGCCTAAGTCGTTCATAATGTGGGTTATATTTTTAACAACTAATTTCCAATCTAAACTGTGAATTGATTTTAAATGTGAAATATAGGCCGGGATTTTTTGCTCCATACTTTCCGGAACCAACATGGAGGTTTCTTTACTTGCTATTTCTTTGGTCCAATGCCATTTCGTTCCTAGGGTAAATAATTTATTTATTCGTTGCGGGTAATTTATACATAAGTAAAGACCAATATATCCTCCTAAACTGTGTCCGAAAAGATTAATTGGTTCGTCGATTCTTTGGAAGTCAAGCTGCTGTAAAAAAGCCTTTGCCATTTCAGGCACATTGACGACATTAGGTTGAGGAGGTAATTTTCCATGACCTGCTAAATCCAAAGATAGATTTTGTAAGTTCAAAGCATTCAATTCCTGTTGTAATGATTCAAATTGAGATTTAGAACCTAAGGCACCAGGTAAAAGTATCAGTGGATTCATAGAGTAAAATATGGTTTAAAAATTTGAAGTTTATAAAAGTTAAATTGCCTTAAAAAGATTGATATATCTAAGAGTTTCATTCTTTTATATTTTAGGTTATGTTGAAAAAAAAATCAATTTATAAACGAAAAAAATTCTTTAGAACAATTTCAAAATCCTTTTCGACCGCGTAATACCTTGCATATCGGTAGTTCAAATTATGGAGTATCTCGGTATCATTTACCGTTGTTTTGTCGATTTGTGAAATATTGAAAACGGAGGCTGGAAGCTTGGGCAATACCGCCATATCAGTTAAGGGTGCATATCCAACCCAGGTTTTTTTGCCAGTAAACACCTGCCAACAAAACTTTAATTTCACAACTCCTTTTTTAACAAACCATATCCAAGCAATACAACATAGCATTAAAAATAAGGATGAAACTATATCAAATAGGCGTTTTTTGCGCAAAGAGTTGCGATCAGCCAGCCTCAGTGAAATTTCTTCGGTAAAAAACTCACCGTTGCTATTTTTAGAATAGCTGCCAATAATAAAGGAACTGGCTTCAGGAGCAATTTTGTAATGCACGCGCTTAGGGCCAAGCTTTACCATCCATTCTAAAATTGATTTTGCCGAAATATCTTTACTGCAAAAAACAATTTCTTCAGCCTTGAAAATACGTGTAATTTCCTCCAAATTTTCGAGGGTGCCTAATACATTCTTGTCAGTTTCTAATTTTTTATCTAGTACAAATCCTAAAAAATTTAATTTCTGCGGCGATTTATTAAGCATGTTATAAATTCTATTCGCTTCTTCATTTCCTCCAACAATAATCAATTTATTCGACTCTTTATTTCCTAAAGTAAACTTACCAATCCACCAATAATTGGCCACCAAACGGGTAAAAGTCATTTCGATAACTGCCCACAAGGAACCGAGAATTATAAGTCCGCGTGAAAACCTTAAATTTTCAGGAAACAAACCATAAACTGCAAGTATTAGCAAGGTGCCAATTGCAATACCTCGAACTAAGCGTTGCGAGGTAAATGGTTGTTCGTACCCCCTGCTGAACATCGTAACACCGACCCAAAATAAAATATAGTAAGGAACATGAATCGTCATTAGTTCGGGCGGGTAACTTTTAATGTATTTTATATGGACTTCCCAATATGATTTTAAAAGATACATACCCACATAAAGTAAAGCAGCATCGAACATTGGCAGCCACCAACGACTAAAAAAACGATAAAGCAAGGCAGCAAATGCACGCAAGTAAATGAAGGTATTTATTAAAAATATTAACAAACCCGACTTGCTCCCTTTGTAATGTTTACGAGCAAAAATCACCATGGCTTGGTAAAATATTTTAACATAGTTGGCACTTCCTTTTTTAGTACTCTCTCCTTTGTAATGAATGATGGATGTTTCGGGGAAATAGTAGTTTTTATAGCCTGCTTTTATTAGTCGAAAGGAAAGGTCGATATCTTCACCATACATAAAAAATGCTTCATCCAGTAAGCCTGCCTCTTCGAGTGCTTTTTTACGCATAAACATAAAAGCACCAGCTAAAACTTCAACCTCATTGGTTTCGTGTTCTGACAAAAATCCCAAATGATACCTTCCGAATTTCTTAGATTTAGGAAAAATTTTATTTAACCCGAACATTTTATACAAGGCAACCTCAGGCGTTGGTAAGCCCCTTTTTGATTCCGGTAAAAAATTACCACTTCCATCAACCATTCTTACTCCTAAGGCTCCGGCTTCAGGGTGATGATCCATAAAAGCAATGCATTTTAAAAATGTATCTTCCTCAACCACGGTATCTGGATTGAGTAATAAAATATAAGCGCCTGTTGATGTTTGAATCGCTTGATTATTTGCTTTAGAGAATCCTGTATTTTGAGCATTTGCAATTACATGAACCCACTTAAACTTTGCGGAGAGCATTTCAACGCTTCCATCAACCGAGTTATTATCAACTACCCAAACTTCGGCATCAATACCCACCATAGCTTTTTGAACTGCCTTAAGGCATTGTTCTAAAAAGTACTTAACGTTGTAATTAACAATAATTATGGAGAGCTTCACAAAGTATAAACGCCGTTGGCTTGCAAAGCTATGGAATTGTATGGATTGTTTTGGTCATAAATCGGTTGCAGTATCATATTCTGATTGTTTATGCATAATTTTTCGTGGCAGATTTAGGACTAAAATTAAATAATATTGCTTATAATTCTATGCAACTTGTAAACAAGACCTTATGTAACCATTGAAAATAACGACCTTTGCTTTCACAAAAAGGCAATCGAAAAATACCTACAGCCATTAACAGGAAGTAAATTACGCTTTATGAAAGATTACAAAAAATATTATCAAATTCAGGCACCTCCCGATGAGGTTTACGCTGCACTCACCAACCCTTTAAGTATTCAACTTTGGACCGGCGAACCAGTAATTATGAGCACAGAGCCAGATTCTGAATTTTCGCTTTGGGATGGAAGTATTATCGGAAAAAATATAGAATTTGAGAAGGATAAATGCCTTGTTCAGCATTGGTATTTTGGGGATGAGAAACCCGAATCTATTGTCACTATTAAGTTGCATACGGATAAAGGCAATTCAACATCATTTGAATTAAAACATACAAATATTCCGGATGCCGATTACGACGATATTGTAGAAGGCTGGAACCACGCCTACATTGCAGGTTTACTCGAGTTTTTTGGTGAGTGAGAGAAAGAACTAGGATTTGTAGATTAAGCTGAAAAGTATTTCTTATCGGCCGGTTTACAAATTGTCAGAACCGGAATCGAATTAAGGTTACTTTCGCCGTCATTGCCCTAAAAAAATCCGTCATTGTGGGCTTGACCCTTAATCTCTTTATAATCTCTGTTGTGCGTCATGCTAAGATAACAGTACGTCCTTGATACTAACTGCAAGAATTTAGCATTAACATTGCAATATGGAAAATAATATTCGTAAAAATATTGAAGCTAAAATAAATCAAAAGTTGACTAATGAAGAAGCGGATAAATTAAATAATTGGTTTGTTTCTGTAGAATTAGAAAAGAGTGAACAGATTGTATTTGAAGGAAAAGTTTGCAGAACCCTTTACTTTGTTGAAAAGGGACTTATGCACACTTTCGTAATTGACAAGAAGGGAGAATTTAATACTGTGCAGTTTGGATTTGAAGGTTATTGGATTGGCGATATGTTTAGCTTCTTTAGTGGAAAGCCTGCTATATTTAATGTTGAATCATTAGAGCCAACAAAACTTTTTGCAATGAAATACATTGACTTTGAAAAGGCTTGCAACCAAATTTCAAAATTCGAAAGTTTTTTCAGAATACTTGTTCAAAACGGTTATTTGAGTGCGCTGCAACGCATAGCCAAAAGTTTTAGTGACGATGCTGAAGAGCGTTATTTGTCACTCACCAAACAACAACCCTACTTACAACAAAGAGTTCCTCAATATTTAGTTGCGTCTTATTTAGGCATCAAGCCGCAATCACTTAGCCGTATCCGCCGTAATCTGTTAAAAAATAAATCGGGTTAATGCGAAATTAACCTATGTGAACGAAAAGCCTTTTTAGATACTCCACCTTTGCGTCACCAACCCTTATTGGACGGTATTCAAAATCTAGAAAAGATGCAAAGAAACCAATTTTTAAAAATGTTAGCTTCAATTCCGCTAGTGGCAAATGGAATGAAACTAAAGGCGTTAGAAAGTGTAACTAATGGCTTTACAAACAGTATAAAAACACCGCTACTTTTTATTGGTCATGGCCACCCGATGAATGCTTTACAGGATAATAATTTCACACAATCACTTGCCAAACTTGGTGATAAATTAGAAAAACCGAATGCCATTATGCTTGTGTCGGCTCACTGGCAAACAAAGGGGACTTTCGTATCTGTAAACTCGATGCCGAAAGCTATTTACGATTTTGGCGGGATGGATGCCTTGCGGCAAATCAAATATGAACCCAAAGGACACCCTGAATTTGCAAGACAAGTTATTAAAACTGCATCAATTTATAACATACAAGAAGACCATAATATGGGTCTTGACCATGGTGCCTGGACTATTTTAAAACATTTATTTCCGAAGGCAGATGTTCCCGTTTTTGAATTAAGTATTGATTCGACACAACCTACAACTTATCATTTTCAATTAGCAAACGCCTTGAAAAAAATGAGAGAAAAAGGAGTATTAATAATTGGTAGCGGGAATATCGTACACAACCTAAAAATTTTGGATTGGAATAATATTAATGCAAAGCCAATAGATTGGGCGGTTGAATTTGACGAGTTAGTGAAAGCAAAATTAAATGCCTTAGATTTTCAAGCACTAGTTAACTATAAACAATTTGGCAAAATTTCAGAAATGGCTCACCCAACAAATGAGCATTATTTACCAATGCTATACACACTTGGTTTAGCAGACAAAAACGAAGAAATAAAATATATTTTCGAAGGGTTTCAATATGGTAGTGCAAGTATGCGATGCTTTCAAATATCTTAATTTGAATTTACACATGTACAATTTAGTGCAAGTATTAAACTTTATCCCTTTGAATGAGGAGAAGGACGAATGCATTAACAGCGGTTTGGTATCGTTAAAGACGGGATCGGCTTGGTGCTGTACAGGCACATTTTTTGTTAATACAACATCGGTTCTTCGCATCAATATTTGTGTTAAAAATCGCCTTCTCACCAATCCGCAACCTACACAGATGAATACCTAAACGTATTGTTCAAAAAACCTTGACTGATGCTTTTATCTTGACAATCGAGAACCATATAGTTTCCGAATTTTTAAAGGCACTATGTCTGCATTTGGCATTGCGTCAGAATGGATTTTGCAAATTGCAACAAAGCTGTAAATTTGACGGATGCCGCGTTAGGTATTGACGTGGAAATCCTTTTTGTGAGGTTACGAACAAAAAGATTGTAACAGAAAGACCGACCTGAAAGGGAACGCCCAAATTTCAATAGTCCCCATTTACAGGCCTGTCATTTTAAGGAATTACATCGTTCAATTCTATTTTTTATTGCCTCTGATTTTTATCATCTAATTCGAGATGTTTTTCCATGAATACTTGATTTAAGTCAGGAAATGACGCTTTCTGTGCCTATAAATTTGCCGTTCTTTTAAGCCCTAAACATGACTTCTGCAGCTCAGGATATACAATTTGAAACCAAAATAGCTAACGATATTACCATCGAACCCAAAGATGCTATGCCAGAGAAATACCGTTTGCATTTGATTCGTCAAATTTCTCAACACGCACATTCGGAAGTTATTGGTATGCAACCCGAAGGCAATTGGATTACCAGAGCACCAAGTCTTAGAGCGAAACAAATATTGCTGGCTAAAATTCAAGACGAGGGTGGACATGGCTTGTATTTGTATAGTGCTGCCGAAACACTTGGTATAAAGCGCGAGGAGATGATAGAACAACTGCATTCAGGCAAAGCCAAGTATTCAAATATTTTTAATTACCCGGCTTTAACCTGGGCAGATATTGGAGCGATTGGTTGGTTAGTTGATGGGGCTGCAATTGTTAATCAGGTTTCGTTGCAACGAACTTCCTACGGTCCTTACGCCCGGGCTATGGTGCGCATTTGCAAAGAAGAGAGTTTCCACCAACGCCAAGGTTATGAAATTATGGCTACAATGATGAGTGGAAGTGCCGATCAACGCCAAATGGCTCAAGATGCCATGAACCGCTGGTGGTGGCCATCTTTAATGATGTTTGGGCCACACGACAGCGATTCGCCACATTCGGGAGATGCTTTTACTTGGAAGATAAAGCGAAAGAGCAATGACGAATTGCGTGCCAAGTTTATTGACAAAACGGTTCAACAGGCCGAAGTAATTGGCTTAACAGTTCCCGACTCGGAATTAAAATGGAATGAAGCAAAGCAAACCTACAATTATGGCGAAATTAACTGGGATGAATTTAAACAGGTAATTAATGGCAACGGACCTTGCAATAAGCAGCGCATGGTGCATCACGTTAAATACCATGAAGAAGGTGCTTGGGTGCGTGAAGCCGCCGAAGCTTACAAAAAGCAATTAAACGAATCTTAAATCTTTTATACATGATAAACGACACACAACTTGATCTTTGGGAGGTTTTTATACAAAGCCGTCCAGGACATCATCATACCCATGCCGGCAGTGTTCACGCTTCTGATAAGGCTATGGCTTTGCAAAATGCCCGAGATATTTATACCCGAAGAAATGAAGGAGGAAGTATTTGGGTAATTCCTTCGAAATACGTTGCGGCTTCTAATCCAGAAGATTCGGACATGTTTTTTGACCCGGCCAATGATAAAATTTACCGACATCCTACGTTTTACGCAATGCCTGAAGGGGCTAAACAAATTTAAATTATGAACAAACAAGAAGCACTGTTTAAGTATTTGTTGTACTTGGGCGATAATGGCTTGGTTCAAGGTCATAGACTTTCGGAACTTTGCAGCCGTGGTCCAATTTTGGAAGAAGATTTAGCCATGACGAACTTTGCTCTAGACTATATTGGGCGTGCTTCGGCATTTTTGAAATACGCCGCAGAAGTGGAAGGCGCAGGACGCACTGAGGACGATTTAGCTTATAAACGAGGTGAACGCCTTTTTTACAATAATTTGATGGCTGAATTGCCCAATGGTGATTTTGCCTATACCATGGCCAAACAAGTGTTGATAGCTTGTTTTGAATATTTGCTTTTTACCGAACTGTCAAATTCTATAGATGAAACCATTGCCAGCGTTTCTACCAAAACGCTTAAAGAGGTGCGTTACCATTTTACCCATGCCCGTGATTGGTGTTTTCGCTTAGGGAAAGGAACCGCGGTGAGTCATGCAAAACTTCAAAACGCCTTTAATGACTTGTGGATGTACACCGGGGAATTGTTTGAGATGAGCGATTGGTTGAGGCTTTTAGCCAATGAGCAAATAGGGTGTGATTTGAGTTTACTGAAGTCGAAATGGAATGAAATGCTTAATTTGGTTTTAAAAGAAGCCACTATTGAAGTTCCAATAGGCGATTACATGCAAACCGGCAGTCGACAAGGCATTCATACCGAATATTTGGGACATATATTATCAGAAATGCAATACTTGCAACGTGCTTACCCCGACGCTAAATGGTAGAAACGGTAAGACATACCAAAGAATCGATTCTGTATATTCTTTCGCAAATTAAAGATCCTGAAATTCCAGTGCTTAGCATTCAGGAAATGGGTTTGTTGCACGATGTAAAACTGAGCGATGATTTATGCGAAGTATTTATAATGCCAACCTATACCGGTTGTCCGGCTATGGGTATTATTGAAACTGATATTTACACACTTCTAAAACAAGAAGGTTTTCAAAACATAAAAGTTAGCTTGGTTTATTCACCGGCTTGGACTACTGATTTAATGAGTGAAAGTTCTAAAGTAAAATTAATAAATTACGGCATAGCCGCCCCGGTGCACTCGTCTTGCACCAATTGGTTAAAGCCTGATGCTATAGAGGTTTTATGCCCCAAATGCAATTCTAAACATACAGAACTTATTTCGCGATTCGGTTCAACGGCGTGTAAAGCTTTTTACAGTTGTAAAAATTGTAGTGAACCTTTTGAATATTTTAAATGTCATTAATTATACAAATTCAATGCCCATCTATCACCAATTAGGAATTATACCCGATAAAAGACATACCGTTAGCAGACAACCCAATGGAAAACTTTACCAAGAAGAACTTGTAGGCACCCAAGGATTTGCAGGCATGTCGTCGTTGGTTTACCACTTATATCCGCCAACTCGTGTAAAACAAAAAGACAAAGCCTACTCAGTAGCTCCCAAAATAGCCATTGAAACTAGTTTGGATGCCATGAGTTTTCAAGGGTTTGAAATAAAACCTGAAAGCGATTATTTGAAAAGTCGCAAAACCCTTTTTGTAAACGGAGCCATGCATATTGGTTTGGCTGCGCCGCAAACTTCCACCACTTACTTTTACAAAAACGCCGATGCCGATGAGCTGATTTTTGTTCATCGCGGCGGTGGCTTGCTTTGCACCATGTTTGGTGAACTTAAATTTAAATACGGTGATTATATTAATATTCCTCGGGGCACGGTTTATCAGATTCATTTTGACACTGAAGACAATCGTTTGCTTTATGTAGAATCGTTTGACCCTATTTTTACCCCGAAGCGATACCGAAACGAGTTTGGGCAAATGCTAGAACATTCACCTTTTTGTGAACGCGATATTAAACGTCCTGAAAATTTAAAAACCTACGACGAGCAAGGGGAGTTTGACATTTACATTAAAAAGCGAGGAGTAATGTTTCCTTATGTTTACGCCAATCATCCGTTTGATGTGTCAGGATGGGACGGTTACCATTACCCCTATATCTTTTCGATTTTTAATTTTGAACCAATAACCGGACGCATTCACATGCCGCCGCCTATTCACCAAACCTTTGAAAGCAAAAATTTCGTAATTTGTTCATTTGTACCTCGTTTATACGACTACCATCCGCAAGCAATTCCGGCTCCTTATCACCACAGTAATATTGACAGCGACGAATTGTTGTATTATGTCGACGGAGATTTTATGAGTCGTAACAATATTCAAAAAGGACAAATAACTTTGCACCCTGGTGGAATTCCTCACGGACCGCATCCTGGAGCCATAGAAAGAAGCATTGGAAAACGTGAAACTGAGGAGCTTGCAGTTATGATAGACCCATTTAATCCGGTGATGATTACAGAGGAAGCACTAAAAATAAACGTAAAGGATTATTACAAATCGTGGTTAGAAGAAATAGAAACCACCAAAAACTAGCACATTAAAACACTTAAATATATAACACATTGAAAACACTAATTGGAAAAAAAGCACCAGTATTTAAAGAAGATGCGGTCGTTAACGGAACTGAGTTTTTAGAAAACTTTTCTTTACAAGATTTTATTGGCAAAAAGAATGTCATTTTCTTCTTCTATCCTATGGATTTTACTTTTGTTTGTCCTACCGAGCTTATCGCTTTTCAAGACAAACTTGCCGAGTTTGAAGCTCGCAACACGGCTGTGGTTGGATGTTCTACCGACTCTAAATTTTCGCATTGGGCATGGTTAACCACCGAACGCAACCACGGCGGAATTAAAGGCGTAAAGTATCCTATTGTAGCTGATCGTTCAAAAATGATTGCGATTAATTACGGCGTTCTTGGAGGAGAATATTCCATGGTAAACGATGAATTGTCGTTCGAAGGCGATCCGGTTGCTTTTCGTGGATTATTTTTAATTGACAAGGAAGGTATTATCCGTCACCAAATTATTAATGATTTACCTTTAGGACGCAGCGTTGATGAAGCACTTCGTATGGTTGATGCTCTGAACTTCCATGAAGAAAACGGCGAAGTTTGTCCCGCTAACTGGAATCCAGGCAAAGACGGACTTAAGGATACAGCCGAAGGCGTGGCCTCCTATCTAAGCTCTCACTAAAGAAATATTATATGTCAACCACCAATCTTACCCAAGTAGAAAATTTTAATTACGGCATCGAAAAAATATTTGAACAAGCCCAAGACTTCCTTCCTATTATTGGCACTGATTACGTAGAACTTTACGTCGGAAATGCCAAGCAGGCTGCGCATTTTTACAAAACAGCTTTCGGGTTTCAATCCTTAGCGTATTGCGGGCTAGAAACTGGAAACAAGGAGTATTGCTCGTATGTTGTGGTGCAGGATAAAATTAGGCTGGTACTTACCACGTCTTTTAATCCGGATAACGAAATTTCTGAACACTTGCGTAAGCACGGGGATGGCGTAAAAGTAATTGCTCTTTGGGTTGATGATGCCCGAATAGCCTATGAAGAAACAGTTTCTAGAGGAGCCGAATCTGTTATGGAGCCTACTGTTTTTAAAGATGAAAACGGCGTGGTTATTAAATCGGCAATAAAAACTTATGGCGATACCATTCATGTGTTTGTGGAGCGCAAAAACTATGGTGGTATTTTCTTACCGGGTTTTGTTAAGTGGGATTCGGAATATAATCCAAGCTCCATCGGTTTAAAATTTATCGATCACATGGTTGGTAATGTAGAGTTGGGAGCTATGAATCAATGGGCCGAATTTTATGCGAAAGTTATGGGTTTTGCTAATTTGGTAACCTTCGACGATAAAGATATTTCTACTCAATACACAGCTTTGATGAGCAAAGTGATGACTAATGGTAATGGACGAATCAAATTCCCTTTAAACGAACCTGCCATGGGTTTAAAGAAATCGCAAATTGAGGAATACTTAGATTTTTATAAAGGTCCGGGTTGCCAACATATTGCAGTAGCTACCAATGATATTGTACTTACTATTTCAGAAATGCGAAGGCGAGGCGTAGAATTTTTGCACGTACCCGGAACCTATTACGATACCGTGTTAGATCGCGTTGGAAGTATTGCCGAAGACATGACAACCCTTAAATCATTGGGAATTATGGTAGATCGAGACGAAGAGGGGTATTTACTGCAAATATTTACAAAGCCGGTAGAAGATCGACCTACCTTATTTTTTGAAATTATACAACGTAAAGGCGCCAAGTCGTTTGGCAAAGGTAATTTTCAAGCCTTGTTTGAAAGTATAGAAGCCGAGCAGGCGCGCCGAGGAACTTTATAATTTACTAAGGGCCTGCTGAAAAAGTTCAGTGTGCTTTCAATACAAGGAAGCAAGGTAAAAATGTGCTTTACGCACTTGGAGTAGATGCTGACGAAGTAGTGGATGCGCAATGAACTTAACCGGCTATCATCGGTTTATTTTTAAATTTAATGCACGCTTTTTGAGCAAAACTAAACAAATTCTGGCAGTTATGTGAAGTAATTTAAGTATTAATTTATTGATTATTATACTATTGTGTAATTTTCAACAGTCCTTAAAGAGATTAATTAAACTTCTTATTACCGTTGGTTAAAGCCGACGGTAATAGGTTAGTTGTGAAATTTACATTTTGCAAATTCCTGTTTAAAATCAATCTAACACGGCCTTGTAAAAACATTTGTTTTGCGTTACTTGCATGCTTAAAATTTACCGAAATCGGTATCGTTTAAATTGGCTCCAAACCCCCTAAATCGCTTACTACTATGAACGAAAAACAAGAAATACTTCACCAACGTATTGAAGAAAAATACAAGGCTATTGACCAAAATCCGGATGTGCATCTCGAAGGACTTATTTGGGCCAAACCCATCACTTATTGGGATTATATTTTGCCGGATGCCTTGCTGAGTTTGCAAGTTCAACGAACTACCCTGCCCGATGAAATGGTATTTATAATGTACCATCAAATTAACGAATTGCTTTTCAAAATGATTCTTTGGGAAATTGATCAAGTTAGCGAAAGCAAATCAATCGAAGCCGCCTTTTTTACAGATAAACTCCGCCGTGTTAGCCGCTATTTCGACATGCTTTCTACCTCCTTTGCTATAATGGGCGACGGCATGGCAGTAGAGCAATACATGAAATTCAGGAACACCCTAACACCAGCAAGCGGCTTTCAAAGTGCTCAATATCGCCTCATCGAATTTGCTTCAACCGAACTTATCAATCTTATCGATTTTCGTTTCAGAGCCACCATCGACCGAAATACGCCTTACGAACATGCTTTCGATCATCTTTACTGGCAAGCTGCAGGTAAAGACCATGCGACCGGTAAAAAAAACACCTTGATTCAATTGTTCGAAAAACAATACAAAAGCATGTTTCTGCTCAAAATGGAAAGCTATAACACCACCAATCTCTGGACCCGTTTTAAAGAGTTACCAATTGAGGTAAAACAAGATAAGGACTTAATTTCGGCCATGCGACATTATGATTATACAGTAAACGTTACATGGGTAATGGCCCATTACCATGCCGCTGCCAAATACCTAGGTGAAGCTGCTGCCACAGGTGGTAGTGATTGGCGAAAATATATGCATCCTAAATACCAACGCCGAATTTTCTTCCCCGATTTGTGGAGTGCTGAAGAACTTGAACATTGGGGTGAAAATGTGTAATAATAACATTAAAAAAAACGGCCTAAACTAAGCTGATAAAACCTTTCTAAGTATAGTTACAGGTTATCAAAACAGGAGAAGGCTACAGCTTGGCGATTTAAAACCTGCTTCAAATAAAAATCAAAAACCTATGAAGGACCTTTTTGGCTATGATGCTTTTTCGCCCAAAGAAATTGCCGAGCGAATCGAAAATATTGGGGTGGCAAAAGTTAAATTACCACTACTTTCGTTGCTTATGTTGGGAGTTTTGGCTGGTGCTTTTATCGGATTGGGTGCCATGTTTTTTACGATTGTTAATTCCGACACAGCTATTCCCTTTGGAATAAATAGAGTTTTAAGCGGATTAGTTTTTTCATTGGGATTAATTTTAGTTGTGGTTGCAGGTGCTGAACTTTTTACTGGCAACAATCTTATAGTTATGGCCTATGCTGATGGCAAAATTTCGGCTTGGGATGTCCTAAAAAACTGGGCCTTGGTTTGTTTAGCTAATTTTATTGGAGCCGCCGGCATGGCAGCCTTAGTCTATTTTTCGAACCATCCTCAAATGAATCAGGGCAATGTTGCAGCCCAATATCTTAAAATAGCTGAATTTAAATGCAACCTCTCGTTTCAACATGCCTTTTTTAGCGGAATGCTTTGCAATGTGTTGGTTTGTTTAGCTGTTTAGATGGCGCAGGCAGGCAGAAGTATTATCGACAAAGCCATTGTTATCATTTTTCCGGTTACAGCTTTTGTAGCAGCCGGATTTGAGCATAGTATCGCAAACATGTATTTTATCCCCATGGGATTGCTATTAAAGTCGCAAAACACAATTGATAGCGATGCCATTTCCATAATCGGACTTACCCAAAATTTAGTTCCGGTAATCCTCGGCAATTTAGCCGGTGGAAGTTTGTTTGTAGGCTTGTTCTATTATATTATTTACGGAAGACCCAAAGCAGAGGTTCCTAAATAAGATATGGCTTCTTGGCTTACTCCTATTTTTAATGCGGCACAATATATATATTCAATTTTAAAATAAATTTTCCTAAATTTAGCAAATGCGATCGTCAAAATATTTGTTTTATTCAGACAAGATTTTTACAACGCAAAATACAATTTCAAAAAGCAGTTGACTTAAATGTATCGTAAATGACAAAAATCCGATAGCAAATGGTAGTTTTATTGATAGGCTGGCGATATGCAAATACGCCTTTTCAAAAACCCCAAAATAAAATTTGCCTACATTTGCATATGAAACAAAGAGTAGGACTATTTGGATTTGGCAAGACTGGTAAAGCTGTTGCTAATGTAATTTTACAAAATAATCAGTTTTCATTAGAGTGGGTATTACGACAAAGTAATTTACTTGAGAATAGAAGTGTGCCTGAATTTTTGGGAGTAGATTCTGATGAACCCGGCAAAATATATTCATTAGCAACAACAAATCTTAATGATTTGCTTGACCAAATGCCCGTAGACTTCATTATTGACTTTTCTTCAACTAGTGGGATTTACACTTATGGCAAAATAGCAAATGAACGAAATATTAAAATAATATCTGCCATTTCGCACTATTCAGAGAAAGAAATCGGATATTTAAATGAACTCTCTAAAACAAGTGTTGTATTTTGGTCGCCAAATATTACTTTGGGTGTAAATTATTTGCTTTTTGCTTCGCGATATCTAAAGAAAATTGCTCCTTGGGTTGACATTGAAATTATTGAAGAGCATTTTAAAGAGAAACAAGGTCTATCAGGAACAGCCATAAAAATAGCAGATGCCTTAGACTTAAATAAGGAAAAAATAAATTCAATTCGTGCAGGTGGGATAGTCGGAAAACACGAAGTTATTTTTGGTTTTCCTTTTCAAACAGTTCGTCTCATTCATGAGAGCATTTCAAGAGAGGCATTTGGCAATGGAGCCTTGTTTGTAGCTCAAAACCTGGGAGCCAAAAAAGCAGGTTTATACAATTTTGAAGACGTTTTATTGCCATATTTTGCCTCCTAGGAATGTCTATATCAATAATAATTGCACTTTCTGTATTGCTTTTATTAGCGTACATTTTTGATATTACAACCTCTAAAACCAAAATCCCTTCGGTAATTTTATTATTAGTTTTGGGGTTTGCTGTAAAGCTAATTTCAGAGAATTTACACATAAATATTCCAAACTTAAACCCAGTACTGCCCATTTTAGGAACAATTGGGTTGATATTGATAGTTTTGGAAGGCTCCTTAGAATTAGAAATCAACAAAGTAAAATTACCCTTGATTTTTAAATCTTCAATTGTTGCATTATTACCATTGCTTATAATAAGCTTAGCTACGGCATACTATCTAAATTATTACGAAAATATCCCTTTAAAAATCGCATTAGCAAATTCAATTCCTATCGGGATAATAAGCAGTGCTATTGCCATTCCAAGTGCGAGAAATCTTCTAAATGGTGAAAAAGAATTTATTACTTATGAAAGTAGTTTGTCAGATATTTTTGGAGTAATCTTTTTTAACTTTATTACTTTAAACGATAATATTGGTTCGAATACCTTCGGTAATTTTACGTTAGAATTATTGCTAATGTTGCTAATATCCTTTATAGCAACTATTCTATTGGCAGGATTTTTAAATAAAATCAAGCATCACATAAAATTTGTTCCAATGATTATTTTAGTATTGTTGATATATGCAGTTTCTAAAGTATTTCACCTTCCCGCACTCATTTTTATCTTGATATTTGGTTTATTCATTGGTAACATAGATGAATTAAGACATATTAAATTCATTCGAAAATTTCATCCTGTCAATTTTAGTAAAGATGTTTATAAATTCAGAGAAATCACCACCGAACTGGCGTTCTTAATTCGTGCTTTATTTTTTATGCTGTTTGGATTTTTAATAAACCTCGCCGATGTTTTAAATTCTAATACCATTTTATTTGCTTTAAGTATTACGCTTGGAATTTTTGTTGTCAGGTTTTTAGTGTTAAAAATATTCAAAGTGCAAACCAACCCTTTACTATTTATTGCTCCGCGTGGCTTAATTACCATTCTTCTATTTCTATCTATTCCATTGGCACAACAAATTAAACAAATTGACAAATCCTTAATAACTCAAGTAATAATTCTATCAGCAGTTATAATGATGTTTGGACTAATGCGTTACAAAAAACCGGAAAAACCTAGTGCAGATGAAAAACACAAATCTATTTAAGGAATTTTTTGATAGTGAGAAAGCAGGCGGACTTATTTTAATCGCTTGCACTATTTTATCCGTTTTACTTGCCAATTCAAATTTTGGAGCAGACTATCACTATTTTTGGCAAACAAAAATTGCAGGTTATAGCCTAGAACATTTGGTAAATGATGGACTAATGGCCATCTTTTTTTTACTTATTGGTTTAGAATTGGAACGTGAAATTTATAATGGAGAACTATCGAATATAAAAGACGCAATGCTTCCAATCTTTGGTGCTTTGGGCGGAATGATAATACCAGCAGGACTTTTTTTAATATTTAACTATTCAACGCCAACACAATCTGGTGCCGGAATCCCGATGGCTACAGACATTGCTTTTGCTTTGGGAATTTTATCATTATTAGGGAGCAAAGTACCAATCTCTCTAAAAGTGTTTTTAACTGCATTAGCTGTAATTGACGACTTGGGTGCCATCATCATTATTGCAATATTTTATACGAAATCACTTCTTTGGACGAACCTTTTCATTGCATTAGGAATGTTTGTTTTGCTTCTAGTATTCAATAAATTAAAAGTAAGAAATTTAATAGTCTATTTAATTGGGGGAGTCGCAATGTGGTATTTTATGCTTAATTCGGGGGTACACGCCACCATTACCGGGGTGTTGTTAGCTTTTGCCATTCCCTTTGGTAATGGTGATAAAAAATCAACTTCCTATATTTTACAACACTATCTTCATAAACCAGTCGCATTTATCATTTTACCAATTTTTGCGTTGGCAAATACAGCCATTGTTTTTAATGGTAATATTGTGCAAACACTGTCAGAAAACAATAGCTTGGGTATTGCACTTGGACTCATAGTCGGCAAACCTTTAGGCATATTTGGTTTAACATTTTTGGCGGTAACATTAGGCCTTTGCAAACTTCCGGCAGACTTAAATTGGAAAACGATTTTTGGAGTTGGCCTTTTAGCGGGTATTGGTTTTACTATGTCTATTTTTATAACCCTACTTGCATTCGACAATGAAACAATCATAAATAACTCAAAAATAGTAATCCTCATTTCTTCCCTCATTGCTGGTAGTTTAGGTTTCCTTACTTTGAAATTAACTTTAAAACCCAAAACATACTAAATGTGAAGAAGTAAAGTTTTATAGCGTTGGAGGATAAAAGAGCTAACAGGTTGAAGCTAACAACTTTCAAACCTCCACTTTTTTTGGCAGAAAGAACTTTCCTAACCATGTAAAAGCCATCTTTTTTCAGTTCTTTGTAACTACTCAGCACGCAATAATATTCAAGTGTTGAATAAAAGTGTCAAACTGTATGTTTCGGTTAATATTTAGTAAATAGGATAGGTTAAAGTAAGGATTAAAGAGTATTTCTTTGCTCTATCGAACCAACTGTCACTATACCTGTATCAGATACATTGCCCTAAAGCAATCTGCTTATGAGTTAAAGGAGTTAACCAAGACAGTGAATGAATTACGATTAGAGTCTTATAGGTCTGTATCCCCACCGGCCAATAAACTTAATAAATTACATCCAATGGCAAAAAGACATTCGCAAAGAAACACAAGCAGAAAACTCATTAGAAGAATACTTTTTGCGAAGCAATACTCCTATTGATAATATCCCAAAAATATGGGACACCTATAACAGTATCAGAGAAATAGAATCTTCTTTCAGATGCCTGAAAACTGACTTAAATCTACGTCCGATTTATCATAAAAACGACGATGCCGCAATGGCTCACATGCACTTGGGGCTATTGGGCTATTGGTTGTTGAATACGATTAGGTATCAACTCAAATCTAAAGAAACAAAGAGCGATTGGAC
>Ga0209181_10002705_pt1 | contig 28601 bp, 24 predicted proteins | sample MAT05_FD_187208 | JGI IMG/M metagenome (GOLD analysis project Ga0209181, IMG submission 187208) | Freshwater microbial communities from Lake Fryxell liftoff mats and glacier meltwater in Antarctica - MAT-05 (SPAdes) (version 2) | ecosystem: Environmental > Aquatic > Freshwater > Ice > Liftoff...
GTAGACTTGATGGACCCGAATCACCGCCTCTATTGCGGCTTCGACCTCGACGCCACCGGAGAAACCATGGCCCAGTCCACGATGTCCCTCCATCCGTCGATCCACCGCAAACGCCCTTCTCGCAAAGACTGGAACGACGTTCTCCGCCTTGGCCCCTGAATCCCCCTTCGTCCGGACCCCTCGGCTGACCTCGCCGCCTGAGAACTCCTGCTCGGAATCCCAGACTGAAAAACTCCCGAGCCTACTCGGAACCTCGTAAAGCCCCCTCCTTGGAAGGAAATCTCCCCTTCAGGATCCTCCCACTCAATGGCTCCCTTTTAGTGAGCGCACCCGAATGCATTTCAATGAGCGGCAACGACCTGACCCTGCCCACGGCAACCCGCCACGAAAAGGACCCGCCCCGCAAAGCCAATTACATCACCGTCGAAGCCTCCGGCCGCACCTTTCTCAACAAGCAACAAGTCGAAGGCCAGGCCCTGCTCGAAGCCCTCATCGGACTTCGCCTCGCCGATCCCGACCTCAGCGTCATCGTCCGCGGCGATGGCAAGGCCAAGTAGAAACAAATCCGTTCCGTCGTCGACCTCTGCCAGCAGGCCAACGTCGTCAAAGTCGAACTCGCCACCGAGGCCGCCGATCCTCGCTGAGCCTCCTTCTCAGCGCGACCGTTCCATGAACGCCCCCAAACCCAACCCTCCAAAACCCGCGGAGCTCACTCTCCCTCTACCCCCGGGAGAGGGCCGGGGTGAGGGCCGCTCGCCGCAATCTTCGCTCACCGGTTCAGGGTCCGAACGCCCGAATCCGCGTTCGCCGTTCCCACCCCTGACCGTCACCTCTCCACCACGTCGTCGCCGGAATTCCTCCAGGGCCAACCTCCTGATCTCCGCCGTCTTTCACTGCGTCATCGTGGTCCTCCTGACCTACTTCGCCGCACGGGAAGGGTTGCTCGGAAAGGAACTGCGGAAGATCGCCGTGGAAATGGTTCGCGAAAAGCCGCCTGAACCAGAGAAACCCGCCGAGGAAACGCCGCCCACCACCCCTGACACCCCCCCGCCGGTCGAAGTCGCCTAGGCGCCCCCGCCCAACGCGTCCGCCCCATCTGGCGCCCTCGCTCCCGCGCCCATCGCACCACCCGCGATCGATATTCCCTCGTTCGCCTTCGAAGGCGGCCGCGCGGTGCGGACCAGTTCCGATCCCATCGAGTTGTACCGCAGCCTGATCGAACACGCCCTGCGGTCCCCCTGGGAACGTCCCGCTGATGTCGCCGACCGCTACTTCGTCGCCGAGGTGGAAGTGCAGGTCGACCGCAAGGGAACGGTCGGCGCTTCGACCTGGAAGAAGAAGTCCGGGCATGCCCCTTGGGACGCCTCGGTTCAGGCTGCATTAGCCTCCACCACTTCCATTGCCCGTCCACCTCCCACGAATTTCCCTGGAAAAGTCACCATCCGCGTCGACGTCCTAGAGGTCGTCGACGCCCTCGCCGAGTAGCCTGTCATGAAGAAGACGTCCCGCTTCCAACATGGCACGCTCAACGAGCTCAACATCACGCCGTTGCTCGACCTCGCCTTCGTGCTCCTGGTCATCTTCATCATCACCACGCGCAAACAGGCCCACCCCGAGATGGCCGTCGTCGTCAACGGCTCCGATGAGGCGGATTACCAGAACATGATCGACGTGCTCGACCTGCTTCAGACCCTCGAAATCACCCGCGTCGTCCTCGCGACCGATTCCATCCCCAGCCCGTGATGCGGGTCAGATGTCACCCTCCGAATTCATGAGCTCCCAGCTTACCACCCAGCTTACAACTCCCACTACCGGCGCCCTCAGGGACAGAGTCGATTTCTCCTTAGGCGCCACCGCCTGACTAACCCCATCTCATCACGCGCCCAGTCGCTTCATCGATTGCGCTGTTCACGATGGAAGTCGTCGATTCCATTGTCGCGGCCCTGGATGGCTTGGCTTTGCATGCAAATTGACATGACCTAACGGGAACAAAGCCATTGCGGGATTCGGAGGTGGACGCGGTCAGTAAACAGTGGCACTCAAACGAATGTACGACGGGCATCCCTATCAATTCACGGTCTTGGGCGAAGCCTCTCCGCCAACGCTGACGAGGTGACGTTCGGTGCGCACGTACAGGCGGCCACCCGCCACGGCGGGCGTCGAATGGGTGAGCTCGCCGAGCGTACTCCGCCCTAGGACCTCAAATTTTTCAGATGCCCTCACCACCACGACGACGCCGCTGGTGGTCACTCCGTAGAGCTTATCGCCGATCCGGATCGGTGAACCGAAGAAGTTACCTCCCGCGCGCTCCTGCCATTTCACCACCCCGGTCGCCCCGTCGATGCAGCTCACCACGCCGCCATCGCTCCACGTGAAGAGAAGGTCGCCCAAAGTCACCGGGGTCGGGACGTAGTTGGCGGATTTTCGCATCTCCCACGCCAAGGTGGCCGGCTGGTTCTTCGAGGGATCTCCGGGGTTCACGGCGACCACATAGTTGCCGCCGCCGCCGCTGCCACAGGAGCCAATCACCAGCCCCGAAACCACGACCGGCGAACTGACGCTGCGTTTGTCGAAGGCGTTGGCGTACTCCCAAAGCACCTGCCCACTCGCCGGATCGACGCCCGAGATTCCGTGGGCTTGGCTACTGAAAATGATCTGGGCCGGTCCATGTGCCGGCTCAAAAAGGCATGGGGTCGAATAGGCTGCCACCACACTGTTGCGCTGGGTCGACCAGACCGTCTTGCCGCTTTGACGATCCACGGCCAGCAGGGAGCTGATGCCATCCTGCTCATTCGGAAGAATCACCAGGTCCTTCCATACAATCGGCGACACGCCGCTTCCGTGCTGGCTCGCATACGGGCCGAAGTCCCGCTGCCAAACCACGGTTCCTTGGTGGTCAAAGGCCGCGAGTCGGTTGTGCTCGGGAGTTGCCCAGGACACGTACACTCGCTCCGCATCCACCACTGGGGTGGCAGACGCGTAGCTGTTGAACTTGTGCCTGGAATAGGCCGAGAACGGAAAATTCGTCTGCCAGAGCAGCCGCCCGTCCGCCACCGCCACTGAGAAAACAGTCAGTCCTCCCTGACGATCATCGGAGCCTGTCAGGAAAATGCGGTCACCCCAAAGCACCGGCGATGAATGCCCTGTCGCCGGCAGGGCGACCTTCCAGTTGAAGTCCTTCTCGGTGAACTCGACGGGAATCGTCGTCGCCTCGCTGACCCCTGCGCCATTAGGGCCCCGGAAACGGGTCCACTCTCCCGCGTTCGCGGGTGAATTGCCACGACCCAGAACGTCCCCTCCTGCCGGCGTTTCCCCGGTGGTCGCGCTTCGTGAGGACTCCACCCCGATTGCTCGGATTGAGATGCCAAGTGTCAGGGCCAACACGAGTGTCGCACCCGGAATCGAGTAGGGATTCATGCCGTTTCGCTGAAATAGTTCGGAAAAAACACCGCATTCGCTGTCCGCGCTCCTGCCACCCCACGTCCACGAAACGCGGATCTGGCCAAGGAAAGGTAACAAGGTATTTCAACGGATTGTCAACCAAGCTTCTAGAGCTCATCCAGCAGGCTTACGTGAAGGTTCCTGGATTGAACCGAAACTCGCCACGGCTAGCCGATCTCCTGCCCTAACCCCAACGTTCCAATCTCGGGACGACCGACCCAGTCCAGAGTTACAATTCCACCCGGCTGGTCGAAAACGGCGACAACAACATGTCGTCGTTCCCGCAACGTTTCAAAGGCGGCCAAGAGCATCTCGCCTTCAGGCATCACATCTTCCGCTCCGAACGGTCGTCGAAAGGTGCCAAGTGCTCCTGAGCCCAATTCGGAACGTCGACCCGACCCCACGAAGCTGGCTGGCCTTCCAGCCTACAGTCCGCAGGATGTGCGGGGCGCGTACGGCATGTTGCTCCCTTTACAAGGACTTGCCGTCGATTCGAGAACTGGGTGAAAAGCACCGCAGCCCTACAAACCATGCTTGATTTGCAGGACAGGAACGGCAGTCCATTGCCTGTGCCCTCAAACCGCGACAAGTCGCTCCGGCTGATGATGGGAATGATCTTCCTGGCGAAATTCTCTCTCACCGCGGAGGAACCGGCTGGCGCGGCGGCGAGCTTCGAATCGGTGCTGAAACCTTTCTTCGCGGACCATTGCGTCGCCTGCCACGGAGAGAAGAAGCAGAAAGGGGATTTTCGGATCGACACTTTGCCTCGGGACTTTGCGTCAAAGCTCGCCGCCGCTCATTGGGGCGATGTGATGCATCGCATCAGTTCAGGCGAGATGCCGCCGGAAAAGGAACCACAGCCGAAGCCCGACGAGGCGGCGCGCGCGGTGGACTGGATCGCCGGGCAACTTAAGGACGGCGAAGCCGCGCGGCTCGCGAAGCGGGAGCGCATCACGCTGCACAAACTGACGCGCGAGGAGTATGGAAACTCGATCCGCGATTTGCTTGGGGTGAATTTCAACGCCACCGATCCGAGCGGGTTGCCCGAAGATCCCGAGTGGCATGGCTTCGAGCGCATTGGTTCGGTGCTGTCGATCTCGCCGGCACACGTGGAAAAGTATCTTGCCGCCGCAGAGACGATCGTCAATGAGGCAATGCCGGCGTCGGCACCGAAAACGATCTCCCGCCGCATGACTGTCTGGGATCTCCGCTATCACGGACAGCAGCGGCAGAAGGCGGAGCGGCTCGGTCTGGCGGACAGGGCTCGCGTCGAGCTGTGGCCGCAGGACGGCGTGGATGTGAGTACGGACTTTCCTGTCTCCGGAGATTATCGAATGCGGATCAAGCTCAGCGGGATGAAGCCGCCGAAGGGCCGCGCGCCGCGGGTCAACGTGTATGCAAAAGGCCTCGACCGGTTGCTGGTCGAGCAGGAGGTGGTCACGGCCGAGCATCAACCGGTGACGCTCGACGTCACGTTCCACGTGCCCGCCGGGCGTCATGAACTGCGCCTCAGCTGCGACGCTCCCGGCCCGTCGAATCTGCCCCGGCACGGGCGCTTCGACGCGGGACGGTTCTTCACCACCATCCAAGACTCGGATACAGGTCGACAGCCCTGGCAGTATAAGTTGACGGACGAAGACGGCGTTCCCATCCGGCCGTTCCTCATCGTGGATTTCGTGGAAGTCGAGGGGCCGCTGCAATCGACCTGGCCCTCGCCGCAACAGCAGGAGTTCTTTGGGTCGGGCGCGCAGGATATGGGGCACGCGCGGGAGATCGTCACGCGTTTTGCCGAACGCGCGTTTCGCCGTCCGGTGCGCGAGGTGGAGGTGAGGCGGTTCGTGAAGCTGATTGAGAGCGAGCTGAAGAGTGGCGAAAAATTCGAAACGGCGGTGAAGTCTGCGCTGGTCGCGATTGTATGTGCGAAGGATTTCATCTATCTCGTGGAAGGTACCTCCGACCACCTGAACCAGCGGCTCAACGACTGGGAACTGGCCTCGAGACTTTCCTATTTTCTCTGGAGCACGATGCCGGATGACCGTCTCTTTGATCTGGCGCGGACGAAGGCCTTGCATCAGCCGGAAGTCCTGCGCGGCGAAGTCGCCCGGATGCTGCGCGATCCCAAGGCGGGGCGGTTCGCCACCGGGTTCGCGCGCCAATGGCTGCAGCTAAAGAACGTCGGCAAATTCCCGCCGGACAAAAAACTCTACCCGGACTACGACGCACATCTGGAGAGAAGCATGATCGCCGAGGGGACGGCGTTCTTCCGCGAGATGCTGGACCAAAATCTCAGCGTGCGCGAGTTCCTCGACTCGGAGTGGACCATGCTGAACGCCCGGCTCGCCGAGCACTACGGCATCGGCGGTGTGGAGGGCGATGAGTTTCAACGCGTGACCTTGCAAGCGGCGGATCGTCGCGGCGGCTTGCTCACGCAGGCGGGCGTGCTGAGCCTGACATCGGACGGCCAGCGACATCGTCCAGTGCATCGAGGCAAGTGGGTGCTGGAAACCATTTTCAACAAACCGCCGCCGCCGCCGCCGGCCAACGTAAGTTCCATTGAGCCCACACCGGCCGGCCAGCCCAAGGCCACTTTACGCATGAAACTCGAGGCGCACATCAGCGACCCCAACTGCGCGTCGTGTCATCGCAAGATCGATCCGCTTGGCGTGGCCTTCGACAACTACGACGCCATCGGCCGCTGGCGCACCGAGGAAGTCGTGCGGGACGGCGATGGGGCTTATCCCACTGTGGATGCGAGCGGCGTGCTGCCGGACGGACGCACGTTCGCCGACGGCGCGGAACTGAGGCGTCTGCTGGTCGCGGAGACGGACAAGTTTGCCGCCGCCTTTGTGGAGAAGCTCTCCACTTACGCGCTGCGCCGGGCGATGACGGTGGACGACCGCCGGGCGCTTGCCGCTCTTGCCGCGCGAGCCAGGACTACGGACTACAAGCTCAGGGACATCGTTCAGGGATTGATGGTTTCGGAGTTGTTTCAGCAACGCTGAACGTGATGAATGCCGAAGCCAGAATGACGAATGACGATTCGAAACCGGAGAAGCCGTCCAGGACACGTTATGGTTCAGCAGCACAACGGAAACCCAGTTCATGAAACTCGCATTGCCAAGGGCCATTCCCCAGTCGTCGTTCCCTTTTGGTCATTAAAGAAATGAGCAACCTCCTCACCCAACGCTGGCTCCTGAACCGCCGCCACTTCCTGCGCGGCCTCGGCGCCACCGTCGCCCTGCCGCTGCTCGATTGCATGAAGCCGTTGCGCGCGGTCGCCGCCGAAGCGGCCCAGCCTCGCCGCACTGTGTTCGTTTACATTCCCAACGGCGTGAATGTGCTCACATGGCAGATCACCAAAGCTGGGCGCGACTATGAGTTCAGCGTGCCGATGCGTTCGCTCGAAAAGCATCGCGCGAACCTCACGCCGATCAGCGGCCTGCATCACCCCGGCGGCATTGGGACCGCGCATGTCTGCGGCGACTTGTGGCTGACTGGCGCAAAACTCAGTCAGGAAGGCGGCGCTTACCGCAACAGCGTCTCGGCGGACCAACTCATGGCCGAGGTCACCTCGGTCCACACTCGCATTTCATCGCTCGAACTTTCCATTGCGGCCGGAACCGGATCGTCCGGCAACTCCAGCACCCTCTCCTTTTCGCGTGATGGCGTCCCGCTCCCCGCAGAGGACAATCCACGCCATGTCTTCAACCGCCTCTTCGGCGAAGAGCCGGGCGGGGTCGAAGTGCGCCGTCGTCGTCTCAACCGCCGGCATGGGGTGCTCGACGCCGTGCTCGATAATGCGCGCTCATTGCGCCTCGAACTAGGCGGCGACGACCGCACGAAGCTCGATGAATACCTAACTGCCGTGCGCGAGGTCGAGGTCCGCACCGAACGCCTCGATGCCTGGCTCAACGTGCCCAAGCCCAAGCTGGAGCCTTCGGTCAACGGACACTTCCAACGCGATGTCTCCAAGGCGCAGGCCGGCGAATATTATCGCACGATGTATGACCTCATCGTCCTCGCGCTGCGCACCGACATGACACGCGTCATCACCTACATGAGCGGCACCGAAGGCAACGGTCTCGCCATACCGGAGATTGGCGTCACGCAGACGCGGCACGAGCTGTCACATCACAATGGCGATCCGGAAATCATGGCACGCTTGAGCAAGAGCGACGTGTTCATCACCGAACAGTTTTCCTATTTCCTCGACCAACTCACGGCCATACGCGATGGCGACGAGGCGCTGCTGGACCGCACGATGGTGCTCTTCGGCAGCGGCATGAGCTACGGCCACAGCCACGGCAACGCCAACCTGCCCACCCTACTCGCCGGCGGCCGGGCCCTCGGCTTAAAGCACGGCCAGCACCTGGACTACAACCTGCCAAAGCTCGGAGCCTACGATGTGGCGAACTCCAGCGCGCACTACGGCCTCTGCCACAAGCCGGTCGATGACAAGGCGCACTTGAGCAACCTGCTGCTGACCATGCTCCAGAAGATGGAAGTGAACTCGGAGACGTTCGTGGACAGCCTTGGACCCGTGTCCGAACTGGTTTGAAGGACGACGCCACTTTCGAATGGCGCATGACGAACTCAGCATCATGAACAACCAACCAACGGTTGAACGACCCTTCACACGCCGGCCCTTTTCTTTTTTCCCCATTCGTCATTCGTCATTACCCCTAGCCGCCCTATCGTCATTTGTCATTCTGGCTTCGTCATGGGCCATCGCTGACGACGCGGAGAAGAAGCCGACTTCGTATCAGCTCCAACCCGGCCAGTTCCCACCTGAAGGCTCCGCCCATGACCTGGCGGGCGAATTGATCCAGATGGATCACGTCAATCGCACCGGCCAGCTTCGTCCGGACCGCAGGGATGATCAGCGCACGGACGATTACGACCGCGCGATGCTGTTCACGCTGCTGCCTTACGGAACGCTCCGCTACCACGGCGCGCCGGCCGAACTGCGCGACATCCCCATCGGCACGCATCTTCATGGGCAGTTTTATTTTGACGCGAAGCTCGGCCAGCCGGTCAGAGGCGGCTCCGGGCAGGCGTTCTTGCTCGAAGACGACTTCAGCTTCCACCAACGCCAGCAGCGCGTGTGGCGGCTTGACGCCGTCAATCTCGGCAAGAACACCGTCACCGTCACCGGCCTTTCGCTGATCGACAATCGGCTCGACGCAAAGCCCACCGTCTTCCAGCTCAATCCGGCCACTCGACTTTGGAAGGACCGCGGCTTCGGCGTGCTCACGGATCTTGCCGTTGGCCAGACATTGTTGATCAATGTTTCCGTTGCGACGCTGAAAGGCCCCGGCCGCGCCACCGACATCTGGCTCAACGACGAGAGCCGCACCCTAGCCACCGAGCTTCAACTCGAGGTGCATCGCGCCCACCAAAAGTCGCACGGGCTCCCCGGTTGGATTCACGCCGTGGACAACACGAAGAGCCTCGTCACCGTCATTCTGTTCGGCGGTTACGATCCCGGGCTGACGAATGATTTCAAACTGAGGAGCCGCGTTGCGGCGCTCGTCGCGGAAGATTCCTTGCGCAGCTACGACCAGATCAACGACCGCATGTATTCCGAGGTACTGGAGATCAAAAACGTGCCTCTCGATCCCGGCAGCAGCGGCCTGCAACTTGTCATCAAGCCCGAGAATCTACTCGAGGGTTTTCGCCCCCGACGTGTGCTCCGCCTCCTCGCGGCGACCTGGCCACTCAGCGAATTGCCATGGGAGGAGACCCTGTGGCCCGGCGACAATCGGGTGAAGTAATCGTGAGACAGGCGCTCGCATCAACGTTCACAAAACCGTTCTTCGTTGATTTCCAATCCTCCTGAAACCAGTCGGGATGCTGCACGGACAGCACCTGGGCCCAACCTTCCCCTGACGCCTATCGTCCCTGAAGTCCCCAAGCGAACACTTCAGCATTCCTATGCAGGCACTGCCAAATACGGGCTCGCTTCGCGTGGAGCTATGCCAGTCAGCTCAGGTTCTGAGCCAACTCGTAGTCGTCAGACGGCACGGTTCCCGTCACCGGGCATCCCTCTCCATGACAATCTCGTCCGAAGTCATGCCGACGAAGCGGTATCCTTCCTTGGTGAGTCCGTTCATGGCCACATTCATGTGGAATGCGCGGTCGTCTGCTCGGTCTGGGCGTCCCGCCTTGCGCAACTGCGCGCCAACAAACTCGACCTGACCGCCCGGCCGAATAACGTGAGTATTGTCCCGTCCTGCCCAACGGATCGTCACGTACTCGCGAGTGCGGGAAGCCTGTGAGTCGGCGGCCGGAATCTGGGAGAGTAGTGGGACGCCGATGAGGATGCCGCCGGCGACAGCGACGGCGACAGTTGGAATGAGTCGGGCCTTCATAGGTCACTCGTCTTTTTTGGCGGGAGATACGTCGATGGAAAATCCCTCTTGTTTCTGGTGCATGTCGAAGAACATTTTCTCCGGTATTTTGTCTCCAGCTCGAAAGAATCCATTCGGACTGAACTGCTTCCGCTGGACGTAGAGGCCGGGCATATCCGCGGGTGGGGTCGCGATGAACTCGACGACAGGCGCGTTGGCCCAGCTGCCCAGGAACTCCCCCTCTTTGTTGCTGTCGAGGGCATAGGAGGTCGGGGTCTTTCCGAGATAGGCGTTGTTCATTTCGATCCTGATCCCCTGCGGGTCTGAATCAATCTGGATGGTGCGTCGCGGCGGGTGGGACGCACAGCCGCAGAGAACCGATGCCAGAACCAATGCTATTCCAATTGTTTTCATGTCGTTGTGGGAGGCTGCGATTGCCATCCAATCTGACGACTCAGCCACAGCCGCGCAAGGTGTGGTTTTGAGTTGGGGACCGGACCTGGACGACGGTTGGCGGCAACCGGGGAGGGGATGGAACTCAGCCTCTGACCCGGTGGCCTGCAGGTGCGTTAAGGGAGTTTTGAGTAGCCCCAGAGCTAACCTTTTCCCTTCAGTTCGGGCAGGGGAGTGGTGAGGTTGAGGTAGGCCTTCATGAATCGCGCATCCTCGCCAGATCTGCCTTAGACCGAAAGGATGGCAATCACTTCAAAGTCCTGCCCGATTCTACGGGAAGCCCTCGCTCCCTGGAATTTTCCCCGGCCAAATGACGCGAAATGGACTCTTTGCTTTCCTTCCCGGATGTCGTCCTGCCAAGTTCCGCCGAACATGCAAACCGGGCTCAAGCTCAAACTCTCCGCGTTCATGTTCCTCCAGTATTTCATCTGGGGATCCTGGTATGTAAGCATGGGCACTTACCTCGCGAACACGCTGAAGTTTGAGGGCGGACAGATCGGCGCCGCCTACGGGGCGTTTGCCATCGGCGCCATGATCTCGCCGTTCTTTGTGGGGCTGATTGCCGATCGATTCTTCGCGTCGGAGAAGTTGCTCGCCATTCTGGGGATCGCGGGTGGGGTGGTTCTGTGCGCGCTGCCTCAATGCCGGGAGTTCAGCAACTTTTATCCGATGCTCATCTTTTACTGCGCCCTCTACGTCCCGACGCTGGCGTTGGGTAACTCCCTTTCACTGCATCACCTCGCCGACGCGAAGACGGACTTTCCCCGCGTGAAGACGTTGTCGGCGGTGGGCTGGATCGCGGGTGGCGTCGCACTTTCGCTGCTCAAGGGCGAGCAGTCGGCACTGCAATTCTACCTCGCGGGTGGCATCTCGGTTTTGTTCGGCCTTTTCTCACTCACCCTACCCCATACGCCGCCCAGAAAGACGGGCGCGCACGTGAAACTCGGTGAAGTGCTGGGCCTGGATGCGCTGGCGCTCCTGCGGAAGCCGTCGTTCGCGATCTTCATCGTCTGCATGTTCCTCATTTGCATCCCGCTCTACTTCTACTTCGTGATGATGGGCATCTATCTCACCGAACTGAGATGGGAGAACATGGCCGCGAAGATGTCGCTGGCGCAGGTGTCCGATGTCATCTTCCTCATTCTCCTGCCCCTGTTCCTAAAACGATTCGGCTACAAGCGCACCCTCTTCATCGGCATCGCTTGCTGGGCGGTGCGCTACTTCGCGCTGATGAGAAGCGCCGGCGCCGCCGAAACGCAGATGTTGTTCATCTTCACCGCGATCCTGCTCCACGGCGTGTGTTACGATTTTCTCTTCATCGCCGGACAACTCTACGTCGATGACGAGGCCAACGAACGCATCCGGGGCGCTGCGCAGGGCTTCATCGCATTCATTCTCTGGGGCGTGGGCGCATTCGTCGGCACCCTGCTCGCCGGAAAAGTGCTGGCCTCGCACACGCTTGCCGTGCCGGTAGGCGGGCTGGTGCACGATTGGGCCGGCATCTGGCAGGCGCCCGCGTGGGGAGCTGTCGCGGTGCTCGTCGTCTTCGTCCTCTTCTTCCGCGACCCGCCGAAACCAGTCCGCCCCGCCGTGATCGCCGGACGCCGTGCGGAGGAGCAAGAGATGCCGTAGCCCGCAGTGGGCGGACATGCCGCCCATTCGGCCCCCAAAGCACATCGCTTTATGAGGAAAGTAAAATTCGGCGTCATCGGTCTCGGCTGGTTCGGCGAGAAACACATCGAAGCCCTCGCGGCCATTCCGAACGTGGAACTGCACTCGCTCTGCACCAGAAACCCGGTCCGGCTCGCCGAGATCGCGGCCAGGTTCGGGGTGGAAAGGACCTTCACCGACTACACGCAGATGCTCAACGAACCCGGGCTGGAGGCCGTGAGCGTCGTGACCATGTCGGATCAGCACACCGCCCCGACGCTCGCCGCGCTCGAAGCCGGCAAGCACGTCTTCCTCGAAAAGCCGATGGCCTCCACCGTCAGCGACTGTGACGCCATCGTCGCCGCCACGAAAACCGCCACCGGCAGTTTCATGGTGGGCCACATATGCAGGTTCAATCCCCGCTACGCCGCCGCCCGGGAAGCCATCGCCGCAGGGCGCATCGGCAAAATCATTTCCATATCGGCCCGACGCAATCTCCCCGCCTGGGTCGGCGCCACCGTGCTGGACAAGATCGGGCCCATCAGCGGCGACTGCGTCCACGACACCGACCTCATGTTTTGGTTTAGCGGTTCCCGCGCCGTCACGGCCTACGCGCAGACCGTCCGCGTGCGCCACCACACCCACCCGGATATCGGGCAGGTCATGTACCGGCTCGAAAGCGGTGCCTCGTGCATGCTCGAAGCCGTCTGGTGCCTGCCGGACTCCACGCCGTTTCAGATCGATGAACGCATGGAAGTCATCGGCACCGAAGGCTCCATTTCCATCCACGAAACCCACCCGAACCTCATGATCGTGGACACCCACGGCGCCCGCTGCCCCGACACGACCTACTGGCCGATCCTCCATGGCCAGCTTCGCGGCGCCTTGCGTGATGAACTCGCCTACTTCGCCCACTGCATCGCCACCGGCAAAAAGCCTGACGTCATCACGGCCGAAGAATCCCGCGAAGCCGTTCGCGCCTGCCTCGCCGCCGAGCAATCAGCGGTAACGGGGCAAATCGTGAGAATTTGAGGTTACCACGGCGGGAGGGCCATCGTCCCGCCGTCGAGCACGATGGAGGTGGCGTTGATGTATTCCGCCTGATCGCTGAGTAAAAACGCTGCGGTTTGTGCGATGTCCAGCGGCTGACCAAGACGCCGAACCGGTATACGGCGGGCGACATCGGCGTAGAGCTCGGCAACGGGCTTGTCCCAGCCCTGGCACGTCGCGGCCAGCATCGGTGTGTCGATCGTCCCCGGGCTGATTCCGACGACACGGACCTTCCCCGCGTGATCCACGGCGAGGCAGCGCACCATCGCCTCAAGGGCCGCCTTGGATGCGCAGTAGAGCGCGTGGGCCGGGAAGCCGATATGCGCCGCAACCGATGTCGTGATGAGGATGACGCCCTTGCCCTGCCTTTCCATCACGGGTACGGCGTGTTTGGCCGTCCAGAAAGCGCCCTTCACATTCACGCCCATCACCTTCTCCCACGCGGCGTCGTCAAAGTCCGTCACCCTGCCCTTCGCCCACACGCCCGCGTTGCAATGCACTCCGTCAATTCGCCCGTACCGCTCCAGCGCCCGCGCGATGAGCGACTGCACGCTGTCCTCGCGCGCCACATCCGTGAAGACGTAAAGCGCATCACAGCCGGCCGCGCGCAGCTCCGATTCGAGTGAAGCACCCTGATCCGGCTGGTTCGACGCGATGACAACCCGCGCCCCCAGCGAGGCGAAGTGCCGCACACAGCCTTCACCAATGCCCGACGTGCCGCCGGTGACGACGATGACCTTGTCCTTCAGCGCCATGGCAGATCCTCTTCGTTCTCGAAACTCATGAATTCAATCACCGCGCCGTCCTTCAGCACGAACGCGACGGTGAAATTCGGCGACGGCTCAAACGGCGCGATGAGTATATTCTCCCCGCGCAACGCCGCGTCGAGATCGTCCACACGATACGCGATGTGAGGCATGTCGCGCACCGGGCCTGTGACCGGGCTGTCCTTCTCGAAGCGCAGATACTCCACCTTGTAGGCGTGCTTCCGCGGATCGGTCACCCACACCCGGGTGTCCTGGACGTAGTATTCGCCGGGATGGCGTTCGTCGGTCGGCAAACCGATGTGATGGAATTCTCTCACGACGATTTCGGTGCATTGCGCCACTCGATGGCCCGGTCTGCCATCCGGAAAAAATCATTCTCCGGTGCATAGCCGAGCACGGTGCGGGCACAGGTGATATTGATTCCGAACGAATGATACTTCGGGCAGCGAAGGTCGACCGTCGGCACTCCGAGTTTCCCGCTGAGATAGGTGGCGGCGACGCCATAATCGAAGGGCGACGGCCCGGCGATGTTGAATGTCCGGCCGATCGCGGACGGATTGCCAAGAGCGCGATCGAAGGCCTGCATCAGGTCATCGGCATGCACGATGTGCCGGCATAGCGGCGCGCCGTGAACATCGGTGAGGATTGGAATGCGCTCCTTGCCGGCGCGCACAAGGGCGAGCACGTCGTCGGTGACTTCGCCAAAGCCATGGCCTAACTCCGCCGGGTTCACATTCCGAAGCAGCGAAAAGTGGTTCAGCAAATCGTCGTGCTCAAAGACCCACGACGACCGCAGCACGGTCACCGGCACCCCGTATTGAATGCGGTATTGCTCGGCCATCACCTCCTCCATGACCTTGGAGAATGCATAGAAACCGGGGTAGGCCCTACGGGGGTGGTTTTCATCGAGGGGAATCGGCTGCGGATAGAACCAAATGCCGAGCGCCGCATCCCCCCCGAACAGAATGAACTGCTGCAGGCCGTGGCACCGGCAGCTTTCGAGAATATTGAAGGTCCCGCGCACGCTCACATCGAAGAACGTCGACGGTTCCTCCTTCGCCGTTGCGAGTTGGACGGCGATCTGCGAGCCGCGGACGACCTCATCGACGACCCTAGCATCCGCGATGTCCCCCTGCACCGAAACGGCCCCCGCAACCGGCTGGCGATGCACCAACGCACGCACCTTGCAGCCTCGTCGCCCTAGCACTCGAAGCACGTGTTGGCCGAGTTTTCCGCTGGCTCCGAAGATGGCGACAGTGTTCATGGTCTGCCGATCTGCGCGACGGTCAACCCGCCATCCACGACGAGGATCTCGCCCGTGATATAGCTCGCGGCGGGGGAGCAGAGAAAGGTGACGGCACCGGCACAGTCCCTGGGCGTGCCGACACGCCCGAGCAGGATCTTCTTCTCGTAGTGCCGCAGCAGGTCGCTTGAACGGGACTCCAGCCATGTGGCATTCAGCGGTGTCTGGATAAGTCCGGGCGCGATGCCGTTCACCCGAATGCCATGCGGCGCGAGCGATACAGCGAGTGTGCGGACCAGCATGACGAGCGCTCCCTTCGAGATGTCGTAGGCGGTCGAGTCGGCTTCGGCTTGGAAGCCGTTCGTCGAGGTCGTGACGACGATGCAGCCACCCCGCTTCGCCGCCACGAGCCGTCGGGCAAACTCCTGAGCGGCGAAGTAGGTCGCGGTAACGTTGAGTTGGATCGTTTTGGCCCACCGCTGATGAGTCATTTCGAGAAAGGGCGTGTCGAAAAAGCTGCCGGCGTTGCAGACGAGCGTGTCGAGCAGCGGTTCCGCGGCGAAGGCTGCCTCCATGAGCTGCGCTGGGCCGTCCGGATGCAGGAGGTCGGCTGAGACGTAGCAAGCCTCCGTTTCCATCCGCGCCGGCAAGCCGTGGTGAACGACGCGCGCGCCAGCCTCACGAAGGCCACTCGCGATGGCGAAGCCGATGCCCTGCGAGGAACCGGTGACGAGGGCGGCGCGGTCAGTGAGCGAGAATGGATTCATCCTTCAAGTGGAGCCAGGCGCGGGTGTTCCGGTTGGCAATTCGCTCCACGACCTCGGCGGGCTGAGCACGCAGCGCAGCGACTTCCCGCTCATAACTGCTGAGGAGAGCGAGGCGTTCGCGGCCGAGCATCGCGACGTAGCTGTAGTACGGCGAGTCACTGCCCCAGATGAACTTCGCTGGATACGCCTCAGCAAGGTCGGCGATGACGCGCGCGGGGTTCGTGAATTCCGACTCGAAGCGCCGTTCGCGCGACGCAATGTAGGGCAGATCAGCGACTGCGCCGTCGCAGTGGATGCAATGCGCTGAACAGTCGAACCACGTGTTGGGCAGTGCGTTCACGCGGTCAAGGCACTCCCGGTCGTAACGACATGAGTGCGCGAGGCAAAAGCGTACGAGCGGGAACTTCTCCGCGATGTCCAGGATGTCGGAGGCTTGCGCCCAGGGGTCATCCGGGCCGACGCTGGAATGGATGAGAAAGGGAATATCCCACTCGGCGGCGAGTTCGATGAAGTCGCGGCCTTCCTCACCCAGTGTCTTGATGAACGACTGGAGCATCGTGGTCTGAAGCTTCAGGCCGTAGAATCTGTACTCGCCGCGGAGTTTCCGAAGTTCTGCCACTTGCGCGGCCTGCTCGCGCATCGGGTCGAGCATGGCGAAAGGCAGGCAGCGCTTTCCCTCCTCGGGAAAAAGGTCGTTGATCTCGCGGAGGAGCCGCCGGTTCTCGAAGGCGTAGGGCACTTTCTCAATGCCGCCGTAGACAATCTCGCCGCGCCGCAGCGCCTCGATCTGGAACGAAAGATTGATCACGAACGGAAACACAATCCAACGGTCCACACCGAGCGCAGCACCTCCACGTGTCATCGTGACCAGGTCCTGAGCGTACGGGAAATCGCCGCGCAGCCAGAACATGATGTCGGCGCCGACATGGTTGTGCGCATCGATGATCATCGGGCCTTCAATCATGAGGGTTTCTCGTCATGGTTGAGCGGGGCAAGACCATGCGAAGGAGCCGTTGGGAATTGAAATGGAAAAATGTCCTGATCTCGGGTTCATCGTCGGCAGTTCGCCCGGGAATCTAACGACCGCGACTTATCAGATGTGACACCTTTCAGGTCCCAGCATGAGCACATTCACTGCCCCAGACTTCACCGGCCTGCACGGCATCTCGTTCGCCAGGGAAGGCTCGATCCGGTTATTGACGCCCGGGGGTAACCTTGGAGGAACAGGCTCGTTACAACGGCTTCCAGCTATTCGTGGGCAAGGATTTTTCGCAATGGGCTGAGTTGCTCAGCATTCCGGCGCCCACACACCCTTGGGTTTACTTTTCCGGTGCGAGAAGGTCGGAGGGTCGCTTCAGCCTCGAAATGAGTGATGCTCCCAGCGCGGATTTCTTCCTCTGGCGGTCCACCGACCTGAACCGTTGGGAAGCCCTGCCAGGCGCGGAACTTAGGCGCAACGGGTTTACATTCGAGTTCACCGATCCCGCGCCGCCCGCCGAAAGGGCATTCTACGAAGTCCGGAGGTAGCGGGAATGGAAGCCGGCCAACCACCTCTCAACCACGCCTCTCTCAGGGCCCTACCGCCATCCAGCGCTTCAAAACCTGCTGAAGGCTGCCGTCCTGCGTCGCCTGGGCCAGGTAAGCGTTAGCCGATGCCATTAGGGCGTCGTCGCCCTTTCGGACAGCCCATGCCAACCGCTCTTCGTTCAGCGGAATCGGAACCACCGTCAGTCCGTCCCCTGCATGCATGCCCGCCAGATACCAGGCCAGGGTCGAGTCGCTGATGAACAAATCGATCCGTTGATTCACGAGTGCCTTCACCGCCGCCAAGCTGTCCGGGAGCGACCGTAGCTTCGCCCCGGGGAAATCCCTCTGAGCCAGAAACTCGCCCGTCGTCGCCCGGAGCGCTCCGACGGTTCCCGGAAGCGTGCCCGGAAACCCGAGGGCGTAGAGACCCATGTCCGTGCGCCGGACCAACGCCATTTGGCCGACGACCAGATAGGGCTGGGTGAACGCCACGACAAAGCCGCGCGCCGTCGTGACGGACATCGAGGAGATGATGATGTCGATCTTGCCATCGTGCAGCGCCCCGATCTGGTCCTTCCACGGAAGCTCCACCCATTGGATGGGTCGAGCGGCGTGCTTGCCAAACGCTCGTGCCAGATCCACCTCTACGCCGGCGAGTTCGCGCCCCTGTTTGAATACCATGGGCGGGAAGATGGGCGAGACGCCGACCTTCAACGGGGCGCCTTGATTAACGGAGGCAGCCCAGGTCGTGCCGGTGGCCGAAAGAGCCAAAAGCAGGAGCCAAAACCAAGACCGACCGGTTCCAACGTTTGCGCGCAGCATAATGTTCAGTTCACTCTTGATCGAAATCCGGCGGGGCGTCACCCGCGAATGCCGAAACCTTTGTCGGACCATGCTTCGAACTCGGGGTCTGATCGAAGAGACTGAAATCCAGGTAGATGTTCTGAGTGCTGCTGCCCCCGACAACGCCCCTATCCGTGAACGCGACCGAATAGTAGTCGTGCCAACCCAAGGATTCGTAGCCGGTCACCACGGGAGTCTTTCGGCTGTGCTTGGGGGTACAAGGAGCGCTGAATCCCAGGCACTCCAAACCATCGCAGCCGCACAAATGGACGCGACAGCAACCCAGGCAAAACATCACCGCGAGCCACTGAAAATGGATCCCACGGGGGAACCGACGCTTCAGAAGCCGGGTGACTTACCAGCCGAAAAAGAAGTCACCTTCCGCAAGCTCCCCATGACGTTTTTCCACCGGAACACCGCCCTCGTGGCGCGCGAGCTTCTGGGGCAGTGGCTCGTGCGACGAATCGACGGCGACTGTCGGGTGGGACGCATCGTCGAAACCGAGGCTTATCTCGGGCCGCACGATCGCGCATCGCACTCGTCGAAGGGATGCACACCGCGCAACCGTTCGATGTTTGGCCCGCCGGGATGCGCCTATGTGTATAGGATCTACGGCATCCACGACTGCCTCAACGTGGTCACCGAGCCCGAAGGGTACGGAGCCGCTGTGCTCCTGCGGGCGCTCGAGCCTGTCTACGGCATTCAGGGCAAAACCCAGGGCCCCGGACTTCTCTGCAGGGCGTTGTCCGTGGACCGCTCCCTGGACGGCGCCGACCTGCAGGGGGATTCCCTCTTCCTGGCCGAACCCGGTTCGCAAGCCCCCTTCACGATCGTTCGACGACCCCGGATCGGCGTCGACTACGCCGGGGCCTGGGCGCGACGCCTGCTCCGATTTCATATCCGAGACAACCGCTGGGTGTCCCGCCGGTGATCCTCTTCAATCCTCCAACCAACCTCGGTCCGCACCCTGTTCCTTGAGTGTCTGCTGACCCTGACCTGCCTCATCCTGATGCCCCTCTCCGCCCACGCTCAGGATCGTGTTCGGCCAACGCCGATCAGCTTCACGCCGCCCAACAACGCCATCGGCGTCGACCCGTCGAACCGACTTCTCCTTGCCATTCAGTGCCACCAACCGATCTCGCGTGTTCGGAGTCGGCCGCTCCGGAAGCGCCCGGTAGGCCAAGACCACACCGTCAGGCCGAGGTCAGCATCGATCCTCCTGGGTTCGGGGGCTAACCGATGGCGAGGCAGTCCCGCAGGGGACGTACGGTGATGCGATCCTCCAGCGCGTAGGACCGGGTACCGGGATACACCGCCCAGAGTTCGTCCAAAGCGGTGTCGGCGATTACCACATGCACCGAACGCGTGACGCGCGGCGCGTCAGCCCGTTTGAATTCCACCCCAATCCGTCCGCCACGGATGTTCCCATGAACCGACGAATGGTCCCCTTCACCAGCCCCGGAGGGGCGATCAGAATCCCACGCCTCTGTCGCCCCTCCGGGGCTTCACTCCTTTCCCACAACGTCCCATGACTCACGCCATGGGCTACCGCTCTTTCGGCCCTCCGGGCCTCCGCTCCGACCCGACCTTCGTGTTCTCACGCCCCAACCGCGCCCTTCGATACCCGCGGCGCACCCAATCCCGATGTCGAGCGCTCCATCCGCTATGGAACCGTCACCCGAAGCCTCAGAAACCGGGGCGCCGAGCTTCCGATAGGCTCCGGATCCAGCCAGCGCACGCGTTCAAAGCTGTCCGCGGTTCCCACCACCTTCCAGGCGCTGGAAACAGCTTCCCAAGCTTTGAGGTCCAAGGACCGTTCCAGAATCAGCTTCAAATCCCGCGCCTTGAGGGAGCGATTCCACTCCATGCCAGCCAATCGAATCCCGGTTTCCATCACGACGATTCCCAACGGACCTGAAGCTGGGTTTTTCACCAGCGGATCGCTGCCGCCCATAAACTCCCAGAGGTTCGAAATCCCGTCCCCATCCGGATCCGCGAGAGGCCCCTCGGTTCCCGGCGGAAACGATCGCGCCTTGGCCCAACTCCGATACGGCCCTTCTGGTTGCGGTTCTTCGATGCGTCGTTGACCAAACTGCACACCCATCCCGGACTCCGTCGTCCCGTCAAAACTCAGCTGGCTCGGAGTCGAGAACTCATAGCCGTCGGACACCACGACGCTCAACGTCGCCCGCCGGGGAGGCACCCCTGCAAAAGCAAAGGATCCATCGCCCGAAGTCCAGGTCTCGCGCTCTCCCAGACCTTCCGAACCCAACCCGACTCGAATCCCGCCCATGCCGGTTTCGCCACGGCTGAAATCGCCGTCACCGTTCTCGTCGTGAAACACCCTGCCGGACACCGTTCCCAGCGTGCGATTCGGGAAATTCACCACCGCCGCCTTCGAGGCATCCACGGAAACCACGCTCGCCGCCGTGGCGAGGTAACCCGGTAGAGCCGTCTGGGTCAGGCGAAGGGCCCGTCCCGACGACAGCGCCAGACTGTACCGACCATCCAGACCCGTGATCGCCGCCGCCACCGGCTCACCCGTGCGGGTGTCATGCGCATCAACTCGAACCCCGGCCAAGCCACGCTCCAGCAGGGTTTGGTTCTGGTCGCCATCCAGATCCTCGAACACCACGCCAACCACTCTGCCCCGAAGCAACACTCCAAAACGCACCGCCACAGCCCCGCCATCCTCCAGCCGAACCGCACGGCCATCCTCCGCTCCCGCGGGACCGGCGCCATGCGCGCGCGTCGATGCGAGCGATAGGCCTGTCGTCGACAACACCGTGTAGTCCGAGGGCAGCACTTGCCTAACCACGTAATCCCCCACGGGAACCGCTTCAAATCGGAACGTCCCATCCCCGGCGGTCGACATCTCACGCCATGGCGTCCCATCCGCTGGATTCCCTCGGGCAAGGAAGAGTTGGACCACGATTCCCGGGATTCCCGCTTCCTCGGTGTCCCGCGTGCCGTTTCCATTGGTGTCCACAAACACCGCGCCGGAGATCGACTGCACCGGAAGGTCGCCGAAGAACACGGATGCCGCCCCGCCCCGCGAGACACTCACGCTTCTTCGATTCGCCGTGGTGCTGGCGTACCCCGCCAGATCCTCCTCCTCCAGGTCGTAATTCCCCGGAGTCAGTCCGGTAAAGCGGAAGAAACCTTCCGCACCCGTCACCGTCACCCGCTCCCGATCGCCACCGAGCAGTCGCACGTTCACGCCCGCAAGACCCGCTTCCTGGCCTCCGCGAAGTCCGTCGCCATCGGTGTCCACAAACACCATGCCCCCGACCGTCGCCACTTCCTGGAACCCGAAGGCGAGGGTCACCCGCTGACCGACCTGCCCCACGACCGTACGCAACACCGGGGTCGTGCCCTGGAAACCGACCGGCCCGATGACCTCCACCGTGTAGTTCCCGGGCATCAGCACGTTCCATTCGTAGTCCCCGAGTTCGCTCGTCGTGGTGTCCGATTCCACGTCCCCGTGCCTCAACCGAACGGTCACGCCGAACAACCCCGACTCTCCCGCGTCCTCCACGCCGTTGCCGTTCCCGTCGACGAATACTCGACCCGCGAGCGTAAACTCCGGCGGCGACAGCGTGAGAACTCCGGAAGCGCTGCCGCGATAGTTCGGATGATCCACTACCGCGGTGATCGCATAGCTCCCCGACTCAACCGGCGGTTCCGGGCGACCATCATACCGTAGGACGACGGGCAGGCCCGGAGGGTCCGTCATCGCCACCGCCGTCATCGGAAGACCTTCGGCGAAGGCTTCCAGCCGGCTCAGGACCAGCCCAGCCAACGCCTTTTCCACAAGAATGGCTTTCTCAGAGGCCGCAGGCTGAAACCGCTCGTTTCCTTCCTGCGATGCCCCGATGCGTATCGTCCCTGCCCCACTCGCCTTCAATACTCCTTTCGCAAAGACCGCCGGTCCGTCCACAACCAGCACCGAGACCGGGAGTCCGCTATCGGACGTCGCCACAACCGAAATCGGCGTCTCGCTGAACACCACGGAATCCGGCGCCTCGATCGTCAACTTCTGCGGATGCCGCATCACCTCGACCCACACGGCCTCGCTGTCGGTGATCCCGCGCGCATCGGTCACTCGCGCCCAATAGCGGGTCGACTCCGCCAGCGCGGGGGTCAGCAGTTCAAGGCCGGGTTGCCCCACCGGATGGGAAAGGTCTCCGCTCGGTCCGACAAACCAGGTGACCGCGAAACCGGGCCGTCCCGAGGCTTCGGCCATCAGCGTCGCCGTCTTGCCCAACAGAATCCGTTCCTTCTCCGCCCGCACCACAATCGCCCGCGGTTCCAACACCGCCACAGACCGCACCTCCGACACCGCTGTTCCCAGGAGATTCTCAAGTCGGACCGAATACTCGCCGCTCTCGCCAGGGCTGACGTTTTCGAGGGTGTAAACCAAGTCCGTGGCTCCAGGTATCGGCTCGCCGTTCTTCAGCCACTGAACGGCGACGGGCACGGTGCCGGCGATCGAAGCTTCCAATCGCAGCGCGCCACCGACGTCCACGCTGGACGGCACGTTCACGGCAATCACCGACGGTGAGGTCGGCACTTCGAGACGGAACGAGGTCAGTCCTTCCAAAGGAGGCGGGAGCGATGGTGGGGTGCCGGCACCTCCGGTGAGGATCCGCAGGATGGCACTGGCGCCGCTAGGGCCCATCTGGCGCACCGCTTCGTCATACGTGGCCCCTGCGGATGCGGCCCAGGCGCGAAGTTGCACCCAGCCGGCGACTCCCGCCGGAACATTGGGTAGCCGTTGGGCCGACGACCAGAAGTACCCCGCCGCAATCCCGGTCCGGAATTCCATCGGATCCCCGACAGGCTCCAAAGCCGTTGCGAGCGGCCCCGCGAACAACTGCACGCGATAGGCGCTGCCGGCCACCGCGTCACCCCATCGACATCGAAGATCGGGGCATCCAGATCGCCAAGGCCGGGGATCAGATTCGCGGCGTACACGGAACCGCCGGAGCCGGAAAAGACCGCGCGCACCCGGCGGTCGCGATCCATGACCACCTGGATCTGGGGATTGGAACCTGAGGCGTCATCCAGCCATCCGGCGAAATGGTGCTGGTTTGCGGGTAGGGCCTCCAAGGTCACCCGGGTGCCAGCGGTGTAGAAGCCGTCGGAGGGCGGATCCGCCACGATCTGACCCCGTCCCTCGACGCTCGACGTGAGGCGAAAGCGCGGAGCCAGCGTGAGCAGGTTGGTCTCGATCATGCCCCCAACCGCATTGTCGATGACCAAGGTGTAGGTGTCCGCGGGTGCGTCGGACAGCACCAGCGGAGGAACTCCCGGACCCCAGAGCACCGAGAAGCCATTGATCCACCAGGTGGAGCGCAACTCCGACCCCGAGGTCGCATCGACCTCGATGCGAAGCGGCTCCCGCGACCTCGCGTTTGGACTGATCCGGACGTCCCGGATCACGGGTACTGGGATCAACTGCAGGCGCATCGGTGGGGAGTCCTGGGTCCCAAATTCGTTCGAAGCGCGGAGCACGTAGGTCCCCGCGTCCGAATCCTTCACCCCAGCAATCTGGAGAACTTCGGTGTTCAGCCCCGGCAACCGTACCCCATCCTTCCACCACTCAAAGACCATTGGCGCCGATCCGTTCAGGATGGCCTGAAGCCGGGCATCACGCCCCTGCACCACCTCGATCAAGCCGTTCATGGGACCGAACACCGGGGCTGTGTTCAGGACGATTCGGGTGAACGAACCCAGCGCGGGTAGCTGCGAGAGAAGGCGAAAGTCGTCCGCGGTCTGAAGCTCCCGAATCTGGCTTTGTCCATAGCGCCCTCCGTTGGACTTGGCCGTTTCCCAGGAGAAACCCTTCGCCGCCTCCCACACCCTCAGTTGAATGAATGCCGGGCCTCCCGCAACCACTCCAGGCACACCCAAAAAACCCCGCTGGCTTAGCTCCGATTCGGAATAGTTCCCTGTGGAAATCGGCGAAGTCGGCCACAGTGGGACCATGGCGTCAGGGCTTGGCCCGCCCACGAGTTGTCCCACGATCGTCGGCCCCACCGCCCGACCGGACTCGTTGGCCACCAGACACCGGATCAGGCCCGTGCGGATCACCCCCATGACCATTCGAAACTCGAACTCGGCGTGTTTGCTGCGATCCAGAACCACCATCGTCGGATTCTCCGATCCGCGGTCGGCCAAATCCCCGATCCAACGCACGAACTCCAATTCGGGCGGACATTGGGCCTGAACCCGGGCCGACGAGCCGCGGACATAGTCGATAGGCCCCATGGGGCTCACCTCGATCGAGGTGGGGTACTTCGCTCCCTTAGTCAGCGTGACATCCCCACGGACCAACGCGATATCCCTTTCAGTGGCGGTGGTGTCCAGCCAGCGCACCTGGAGCTGGTACAGACCCAATAGCGCCGGCGGCGCTTCGAATTCCAACGAGACGGATTCCTCCTGTCGCTCTCGTCGTTCTCGCTTCAGAACGCCCCCCCAATATTGGCGTGGAGAATCCATAGCACCTCAATCGATCCTCGGCCCCCTTGGACGGTCGCCGTCACTCGAAACGGCTGCCCCGGGACCACCGGATGCGGCTCAACCTTCAATTGAGTGATCGCCCTCGGAAGTGACCCCACCGCTTCGTTTCGCAGCACCGCCCCCACCCTCAGATTGCGATCCATCACCACTATCTTGGGATTCTCGGAACCGCTCAGATCGCCGGTCCACCTCTCCAAAACATGGCCCGGTGGCAGCACCATGCGTATCGTCACCACCGTTCCCGGCATATACCCAAATGACGAGTAGGGCTGGACCGAAACGGAAGCACCCTGGGGAAAGCTGCCCGGCAACACCTGAAACCCACCTTCGATTCTCGCCAGCGAGCGAGAATGGTGAAGTCCGGTGCCCTGCACTTCGAGGCCGTAGTCACCCAGTTCGGCCGATGCCACGGACCACTCGACCCGAAGGGGCTCATTACCCAGCGCTCGGATCTCCTCCGAAATTACCCGCACGCCGGAACCAGACTGGTGGAACCATCGGACGAGAACCGTCCCGCGCCCGCCGACCCAGGCTTCCATGCGAAACGGCTGGCCCATGGCCGGCTGCGGCGGCTGGACCACGGAATCCAGGATCCCGTCCCGCCGCCGTTCCACAGTGCACCGGTGCGTCTCGAACACTTGGCCAGAAATCGTGACGCGCGCAAAATAGTGACCCTCGTCGGCGGCCGTAAAATGCTCTCGGTAGAACACCTGACTGTCGTCTCCCGGCAACGGCACCCCGTTTCGAAACCACTGAATCTTCGTGTCGGGCTCGTAAAATGCCCGGACCAACTGGATGCGAAGTTGTTCCTGAACGGCCACCACTCTCCGTTCAAATTCCAAGGCGAACGTCTTGAGAGTCCCAGGCCAGAGCTGGATGGGGCGCAACCGATCCAGCACGGCGGGCGCCTCCCGCGTTCCCGGAGCGATGGCCAGCGCGTCGCTGACGCCCACCCAACCCCGCGCTGCCAGCGCTAGCTCGTAGGTCTGCCCCTTGGAAGCTTCCCACACCCTGAGCTGAACCCTGGGCTTCTCACCCTTGAGCGGTCCCGTCCCCACCACCCGGGCCTGCTCCGCCACTTCGATAAAACCCGCGTTGGCTCCCGTACCGAAAGGGGCCGGAGTTCCTAGCGTGCGCCACACGTTGGTGTGATTAGCTCCCAGTGGAGTCCAGTAGGTGGCCTCCAGGAAATACAACTGAGCCAGAAACTCGTTTCCAGCCAACCGCGTCACCCCGTCCACACTATAAACCGGAGCCTCATGAACACCTTGGACCCGCTCCGGAAGCCCGGAAGGACCCGGAAATGGGCCGTCGACCCACCCTTCAAACCGATTCGCGAACCGGTAAAAACCTTCGGAGGTTGCCGCAGGTCCCAATCCCAGGACCGCCAGTAGAAACAGGATTAGGAACTTCGCCTGTCTCAGGTCGCGAAATTTCCCGGTGATAACCGCCGCTTCACGAGTCAACGCATTCATGGCACATACCGGTTCACCACACCTGGCTCGGCTGGTGTCTCAGCTTCTGCCATGGCCTAGCGAATTCCCCTAGATTGCCACCCCATTCGTGGGGATTGGCATGAACGCAACCCAACCCATTCCTCCGCAACCCGCACCGGATCGCTCCATCAACCGCGAATGGCAAATGGCGACGCAGGAAGAGGAGGCGATACGCTTCGTAGCGGTGAGCGTCCCGCCTGCCGTAAAGGGGGGCGTCTCGCCCCACGGAATCCCCGGTTCATGGGCCGTGAGCAGGTCGATTTCGAACAGGATGCCTCCCATGAACCGCGCCTCGCTCAACCCTCCGAAACCCGCGGCGCACGTTCTCCTTCTCCCGGAGGGAGAAAAAGACTTTGCCCAGCGGGTTTCGAAGGGATGGGTCCGGCGTTCGCGAGAGCGGCCTGCCGACTGGCAGTCGGCGATACGGACCGACGGTTCATGGGAAGGGAGAACCTCCTAATTTTGGACGCGCATTGAGGCCATGAACCGGGTAAGTCGATGTCCGTCCACATCGTCGCGCAGCATGACCGCCCAGTACTGTGATGCGTCCGAAAGGATCGCTCGTTGGGTAGATTGGTTCCGGTCGGCGACATGCGAATTGATTGGTGAGCCTCAGGCTTCCCGCTGGAGAGAATTGTATATGTAGGGTCCCGGCCGGGCACGGCGATGTGGGCAATGGAGAGCCAAACTGACGAAACAAGCCATGACGACGCCCACGCTTCCTGTTCTGAATCCGCACGCCGCCGCCATCGACGTCGGCAGCGAACAACTCCACGTCTCCATCGCCGGCGGCCCGCCGAAAATCTTTGGCACGACGACCGGAGAACTCCACGCCCTGCGCGACTACTTCCTGAAGGCGGGAGTGCGCACGGTGGCGACCACATCGTGATGGCGGCCAGCCACGAGCAGCATATACAGAAGGCGCTGGAACGAATGAATCTGAAGATTCATGACGTGATCAGCGACCTGACAGGGATGAGCGGTCTGAAAATGATCGAAGCGATCCTGGGCGGGCAGCGCAATCCGGTGGCGCTGGTGGCGCTGGTGGCGTTGTGCGATCCGCAGGTTCAGAAACGCAAGGGAGTGGCGCTGCGTGCGGCGTTGGAGGGTACGTGGAAGAAGGAGCACCTGTTTGCGCTGCGCCAGGCGCACGAGTTGTGGAATGCCTACGAGAAGCGGATCGCCGAATGCGACGAGGCGATCGCCACGGTATTGAGGGAGATGGTCGGACCTGAAGATCCACAAGCGCCAGCTCCGCGGCCTGGAACGAAGCGGGGAGGCGTCAACGCGCCGCAGATCGCCGGACTGCACGGGTTGTTGTTCCGCCTTTGCGGGGACAAGGATCCGACCCAACTGCCCGGGGTAGCGGATTACGTGTTGCTGCAGCTGCTCTCGGAGGTGGGGACGGACCTGGGCAAGAACTGGAGAACGGAAAAACACTTCACGGCGTGGCTTGGGTTGGCGCCTGGAAGCCGGCAGAGCGGTAAACGCAAGGGCAGCCAGAAGCGTTCTCGAAATCGGGCTGGGCGATTGTTCTGTGTGATCGCCCGTTGGGTTGGCCGGAGCGTGGACACGGCGCTCGGGGGCTTCTACCGACGTCTGAAGAGGCGCCGTGGCGGGTTGATTGCCAACATCGCGTTGGCCCGAAAGCTCGCCGAACGGTTCTGGCGACTCATGGTTCGAGGGGTTGACTACGTCGAGCAGGGGCTCAAGAAGTACGAGCAAAAGGTCGTGCAAACCGAGGTGGGGCTTCTCCAAAAGCTTGCCCTCAAACATAACTTTGTGGTCCAGCCGAGGGCTGCCTAATCCGGGGGACACCGAAAGCACCCACGGTTTCGAAACCGCGTCATGAGACCTCAAACCCGATCGTCGGAATCGTTCGCAATCAACGAAACGTCTGGGTGGTTCATGGGGAGAGGAACGACGAAAGTAGTTTCCAGCATTGGGACCATGAACCGATCAGCGAGGAAGACCGCAAACGGCCCTCACCCCGGCCCTCTCCCGGAGGGCGAGGGAGAAAGCGCACCGAGGGTTTCGGAGGGTTGGGCCAGGGGTTCAGAGGAATGGGATTTGACGGCTCGGACGGTCGGGCTCCAGCGGGGAGTTGCGGGTGATACGCGGCTCCCTCTCCCGTCGGGAGAGGGTTGGGGTGAGGGGTTGGTGAAAACCCCGTGGCTTGATTCGGCGACGGTTCCTGGAGAGGGACGATTTCCAAGGAATGGACACGCATTGGGACCATGACCGATCAGCGAGGAAGACCGCGAGCGGCCCTCTCCCGGAGGGCGAGGGAGAAAGCGCACCGAGGGTTTCGGAGGGTTGGGCCAGGGGTTCAGAGGAATGGGATTTGACGGCTCGGAGGGTCGGGCTCCAGCGGGGAGTTGCGGGTGATACGCGGCTCCCTCTCCCGTCGGGAGAGGGTTGGGGTGAGGGGTCGGTGAAAACCCCGTGGCTTGATTCGGCGACGGTTCATGGAGAGGAACGATTTCCAA
>Ga0209181_10002708_pt1 | contig 28587 bp, 25 predicted proteins | sample MAT05_FD_187208 | JGI IMG/M metagenome (GOLD analysis project Ga0209181, IMG submission 187208) | Freshwater microbial communities from Lake Fryxell liftoff mats and glacier meltwater in Antarctica - MAT-05 (SPAdes) (version 2) | ecosystem: Environmental > Aquatic > Freshwater > Ice > Liftoff...
GACAGCCGCTGGTTTTTATTTTCGTGAAGAAGTGGGATTTTGATCACAAACCGATTAGTAATAACTTTTTCCATCGAAAATCTTTCATATTCAACGAGTAAATTTCGAGTCTGAGTAAAAGGCTGACAAGCCTTGACATTGATAAAGGATTAGACATGTTCTTACCACTGAAATCGCGTTCAAATTATTCAGCTTTTAAAGCGCTACTCGCGGGTGGGTTTTTCTTGGTGCTAGCAGCCTGCAACCAAGAGCCGTCGCCAGCGCCAGTGTCCGCCGAGCAAAGCGCTGCCGCCATTGCGAAGGTACAAGCGGATTTGGAAGCTGCAAAAAAAACCGAAGCGGCCTTAGGCGCCATGTCATCGGATGAACTACGAAAATTAGCAAGCACGGCATTTCGCGAACAACGCTTGTACGCACCTGCCGGGAATAATGCACTTGAATATTATTTGGCTATCAGAAAAAAAACGGCTCAGCCCGATGCACTGACCGAAAGTGCCTTGATGGACTTGACGCCTTATACGGTGATTGCGGCCGAGCAAGCCATAACCAATCTTGATTTCAATGAAGCTGTTCGCCTGCGTGATTTAATTGCTACGGTTGATGCCAACGCACCGGCACTGCCACGAATTAGCCAAGCCATTACCGATGGCTTGAAGAACACCGAAGCGCTGGCTATCGCAGAGGCAAAACAACAAGAAGCATTATTTGCTGCCCAACAGGCATTGCTCAAAAACAGACAGGATCTATTGAAAGCTACAGCAACTGAAAGCCTGCAAAAACCAGCACCGCTATCAAGCTCCGTTGCAAGCACAGTGACACCTGCACCAGTAATGACGGCACCACTACAACCACAGCAGGCATCCGTGGCGGCACCGCCTGTGCGTGTTGCCGCCGCTGCGCCCGTGATAGCAAAAAAAGCCGAGTTAATCTCGATTCGTACACCAGACCCGGATTTTCCGAGTGATGCAATGAATCGCGGTTTAAGTGGCGCGGTCGAAATTGAATTTATCGTGCAACGCAACGGCGAAGTGTCGGAAGTTCGGGTGGTAAGTTCCAGTCAACGCGCGTTTGATCGCAATGTAGTAACGACGGTAAAACGTTGGAAATTTGCACCACTAGACCAGCCCATGACCGTGCGGCGTAGTTTTAATTTTAGTAATCCGAGTTGAGAGTAGGCGCAGCCTGCTTGTATGATTCGGTATTCGCCCGCAAGCGGCCTCCTACGATTAGCATTGATGATACGTAGGAAGGCCCTCTGGGCCCGACTGCCCGATGTGTCGCCCGTAAGCAGCGCCCTACTCGCTCTGCCGCTTATAGGCCGAACGCCTGACCATCCATTCAGATGCCACCAAGGCCGAGACAGAAAGCAATATCGAAACGATGGCAAGACGCGCAATACCACTTTCGCCATTCGGCACTTGCGTCAGCGTATGCACAGCCAGTGAAATGGTTTGGGTTTCACCGGGAATATTCGAAACAAAAGTAATGGTTGCACCAAACTCGCCAAGTGCTTTTGCGAACGCGAGTGTCATGCCAGCGGCTACACCGGGAATACTCAAAGGTAAAATGACCTGCCAGAATTTGGCCCACGGCCTTGCGCCCAAGCTGGCCGCCATCTCATCGATCTCGCGTGGAATGGCTTCTATCGAAAGTCTTATCGAGCGCACAAAAAGTGGAAATGCCATTACCGCTGCAGCCACAACGGCACCGGTCCAGCGAAAGGCAAAGGTAAAACCAAACCAGTGATCGAGCCAGTAACCAATTGCACCCTGTCGTCCCAGCAAAACCAGAAGTGCATAACCGGTTAATACCGGCGGCATCAACAAGGGTAAATGCACGAGGGCGTCGAGTAATATCTTTCCACGAAATTGATGTCGTGCCAACACGTAGGCAATCGCCACTGCAAACGGCAAAGCACATATCACCGCGAACAAAGCAATGCGCAGACTGAGTTTGATCGCGATTAATTCGTCAGGTGTAAACATTAGCGCAGTGTAAACCCCGCTTGTCCGAAAATTGTTTTTGCTTGATTGCCTTGCAGAAATTGCAAAAAACCTTTCGTAGATGCCGGACTTGCCGTTGCGACAGCGGCAGCCGGATAAACAATCGCGTCGTGACTGAGATCGGAAAATGTTGCTATCACACGCACTTTCGGCTCCGCTTTGGCATCGGTAGCATAGACAATGCCAAGAGGCGATTCACCACGGGCAACAAATGCCATCGCGGCACGAACATTTTCGCTTTGAGCGAGTCTGTTTGAAACGCTGCCCCAAACCTTCAATTTTATCAGCGACTGCTTTGCATAACGACCGGCAGGAACGCTGCCGGTTTCTGCGACTGCCAGACGACCCTTGCCGAGCGCTTGCAATATTGCATCCGGCTTTTTCAAAGATATCGAGGCTTGTTTCGATACTGCCGGCACGATTAATACCAGCTGATTACCGACAAGATTGAAGCGCGTGTTTGCGGCGATCTTGTTACGCTGCTGCAAATAATCCATCCACTCAGCATCGGCAGAAATAAAAATATCGGCCGGTGCGCCTTGCTCGATTTGTTTTGCCAGAGCCGAGCTAGCGGCATATGACACCCCCACTTTTTGCCCCGACTTTTTCGTCCATTCCACGGTTATCGCATCCATGCTTTCTTTCAGGCTGGAGGCAGCAAATATGGTGATATGCGGTGGCACATCTTTCACCGCTGCCGATAAGCACTGAAACGGCAGCATGAAAGTACTCACGGCAAGGAGAAATGAAAAAAGCCTAGTCATGATCAATACGCGTTAGATTATATTGGTACTTTAGCAGCTGTAGGGTGGACATTACCCACCTGACTATCTGCCATGGATGTGTAGCAGATTGCTTGTCCGTAGGGGCGCATGCTTGCTGCGCCCTGACTCTACAATGCAATTTGGGCGCAGCAAGCATGCGCCCCTAAGAAAGCTCGAAATTTTTCTTTAAGCCCTGCCAGCATTGCCAATAATCTTTCTGCAATTGCGCGCACTGCAAAGCTTGCTGTGTCGGTTTAATCACGGCACGGGTTTCAAACATGAAGGCCATGGTGTCAGTCAGTACATCGGGTTTGGATAAATCGGAATTCGAGGCTTTTTCAAAGGTTGCGGCATCCGGGCCATGGCCACTGAAACTGTTGTGCAATGAAGCACCACCTGGTGCAAAACCACCGGCCTTCGCATCATACTGACCATGAATCAGCCCCATGAATTCGCTGGCAACATTACGATGGAACCACGGCGGCCTGAAGGTATTTTGTGCGACCAGCCAACGCGGCGGGAAAATCACAAAATCCAGATTACCGATGCCTGGCGAATCACTCGGTGAATTCAACACCAGAAAAATACTCGGATCAGGATGGTCGTAACTGACCGAACCGATCGCATTGAATTTTCTCAGATCATATTTGTACGGCGCGTAATTGCCGTGCCAGGCGACTACGTCGAGTGGCGAATGATTGATTTTTGCCGACCACAGATGGCCTTGGAATTTTGCCAGCAACTCAAACTCGCCTTCGAGTTCTTCATACGCGGCAACCGGCGTCAGAAAATCACGAGGATTGGCCAAACCATTTGAACCAATCGGCCCCAGATCCGGCAAACGCAAATGCGCGCCAAAGTTTTCGCAAACATAGCCACGCGCCGTTGCATCCAGCAACTCGACGCGAAAACGAATACCACGCGGAATCACGGCAATTTCCTGCGGCTCGATTTCAATCACGCCACACTCGGTCGCGATTTTCAAACGGCCTTCTTGCGGCACGACCAGCATTTCACCATCGGCGTTATAGAAAAAACGATCTTGCATGGATTTGTTGGCAACATAAAGGTGGATGCCAATGCCGTGCTGAGCCGCTGCACCGCCATTACCAGCAACTGTAAATAACCCATCGATAAAATCGGTTGGCGTGTTTGGCAATGGGCGTGGGTCCCAGCGTAATTGATTTGGCGTTGCCGGCTGATCATCAAAACGATTATGAAATTGCGTTTCAGTCATCAATTCAAAAGGCGCATGCAATGCAGCGGGTCGAATGCGATAAAACCAGCTTCGTAGATTACTGTGCCGTGGCGCGGTAAAGGCCGTGCCGGAAATTTGCTCGGCATACAAACCGTGCGCAACTTGCTGCGGCGAGTTTCGGCCTACTGGCAATGCATCTGCGACTGCTTCAGTTGCGAATTCGTTGCCGAAACCGGATTGGTATTGAGTGCCCATCATGGAAGTCCTTTACTTTTTTACAGCACGTTCTTTTTACAGCACGTTCTTTTTACAGCACGTTTTTTTACAGCACGCCACGCTTGATCTGATCACGCTCAATACTTTCGAACAGCGCCTGAAAATTACCTTCGCCGAAACCTTCGTTGCCTTTGCGTTGAATGATTTCAAAGAAAATCGGCCCGACAGAATTAAGCGTAAAAATTTGCAGTAGCTTACGTTGCTTGGTTTCCAGATCGGCGTCCATCAGGATTTTATTTTTTGCCAGACGCGGGACGTCTTCGCCATGATTGGGAATACGCTCGTCCAGCACGTCAAAGTAACTTGAAGGGGTATCCAGAAATTCCACGCCGGAAGCACGCATGGTTTCCACCGTGGTGTAGATATCGTCGGTAAAGCAGGCAATGTGCTGGATGCCTTCGCCATGATAGGCATCAAGATATTCGTTAATTTGCGATTTCGGATCGGAGCTTTCATTCAGCGGGATGCGCACGACGCCGTCAGGTGCCGTCATCGCCTTCGATACCAATCCGGTTTTCAGGCCCTTGATGTCGAAGTAGCGAATTTCACGAAAGTTGAAAAGACGCTCGTAATAATCCGACCACTTCTGCATATTGCCGAAGTACAAATTGTGGGTGAGATGGTCGATAAAGGTCAGACCAAAACCGACTGGGTTGGTGTCGGCACCTTCGATGGCGACGAAATCATCGGCATAAATATCCTTGCCGTCCTGCACCAGATACAACATGCAATCGCCGATGCCTTTTACCACTGGCGTCGGCACTACTTTGCTGGCTTCCTGATCGGTGATCGCTTCACCCCCATTACCCAATACGGTTTGATAAACATCACTCACATTATTTTTGAACCGGATGGCAAAGCCGCAGGCACACGGGCCATGGGCTTTGGCAAAGCTGGCAGCAAAAGAATCGGGATCTTCGTTCACCAGAAAATTAACGCCGCCCTGACGATACACCGTAATGGCGCGAGTTTTATGTTTCAACACGGCACTAAAACCCATGCGTTTGAACATGGCATGTAACAGACCGGCGTCAGGTGCTGCAAATTCAACAAATTCAAAACCGTTGATCCCCATCGGGTTTTCAAAAGTCATGACCTGCATTCCAAGATTGGGTTGGACGCTCATGCTAATTCCTGCTTGCTATTTCGTGTGCGACAATATAGTTTCATATGAAACTAATTGCAAATCGCCATGACTTCCGACCTTTTAGATCTGGAACATTTTCTGCCCTACCGGCTTTCAGTGCTGAGCAACCGCATAAGCCAGGATATCGCCTCGCTGTACGCCGAGAGATTCAACTTGGGCATTACCGAGTGGCGAATCATCGCCATTCTGGGGCGTTACCCGGACCTGTCGGCCAATGAAGTGGCTGAACGGACTGCCATGGATAAAGTCGCGGTCAGCCGTGCAGTAGCCTCGCTGCTGAAGCAAAAGCGCCTGAAGCGGAAATTCGATAAAAACGATTTGCGCAGATCGGTATTAAGTCTTAGCGCTAGCGGTGAAAAAATTTATTCGCAAGTCGCTCCACTGGCTAGGCAATTGCAAAATGCATTACTTGCCGATTTCGACGATAAGGAGCGGGTATTGCTGAATTTATTGCTGGATAAATTGGCCGTAGCCGAACTATCGGTACACGTTTAATCATTTCGAAAAGTATTCCGTGGGAGCTGCGTAGCCTGGGTCATGGCTCCATCTGACCCGTGGTAAATCTGCGAAAAACCCAAACACTCTTGAACATCAGCAATAGATGTCGGTATTTGTTATCACTGACAAACACAATAACTCGATGATGTTTGACAACCCGGGTCAGAAGGAGCCATGACCCGGGCTACGATACTGCAGCGGAATTATCCGTGCACGTCTAATTATTTCGAATAGCAGCCGTGGGAGCTACTTCAGTAGCGATTAGAAGTTCGATCCGCGACAGTCGGTGAGAACTTATGGCTGGTAAACCAGCTCCCACAAAAACATGCGTTCCCTAACTAGGCACCCACAAGCAATCGCAGTAACTGTCCGCAAAGCCAGCCACCATAAGTACCCAGCGCATAGCCGAACACGGCAAGCAATACGCCCACCGGCGCCAATGCCGGATGGAATGCGCTCGCCACAATGGGTGCACTGGCTGCGCCGCCAATATTGGCCTGACTGCCGACCGCCATGTAAAACACTGGCGCTTTAATCCACCAGGCCATCAATAACATTAAGGCGCCGTGGAAACCGATCCAGATCAGGCCAAGTACAAATAATTCCGGATTAGAGAAAATGGTGTTCAAGTTCATCTGCATGCCAATGGTAGCCACCAAAATATAAATGGCGACCGAGCCAATTTTTGATGCTCCCGCCCCTTCGAGTTTTTTTGCACGGGTAAACGAAAGAATCAAACCAAAAGTAGTGGCCAACACCGTTACCCAGAAAAAATTGGCGGTTAGGCTATAGCGTTCAAGATGGGGTGCATTGGCTTTGATAAACGGCACGATATAACTCGTCATCCAGTGCGCTAATCCCGTTGCCCCCAAGCCAATGGCTAAAATTTGGATCAGATCACTGGTTTTTGGAATGCGTGTATTTTCCAATTGTACTTTTTCAACACGTTCCCGAAGATCTTCCAAGGCTCGGGTATCAGCACCTCGTGCCGTATCAATTTTCACACTGCGCGCTGCCAGGAAAAGCAAGAAAGCCATCCAGATATTGGCGACGATCACATCTACGGCAACAAACTTGCCAAATACATCGGCGCCAACGGAATACACTTCTTTCATGGCCGCTTGATTGGCACCGCCACCGATCCAGCTGCCTGCCGTGGTGGACATTCCACGCCAAATTGCATTTTCACCATCAGGGTTCAATAAGCTAGGGTCGAAGAAACCCATAATCCACAAGGCCAATGGCGCACCCAGAATCACCCCCACGGTGCCGGTTAAAAATAAAATAATGGCCTTCGGACCGAGGCGCAAAATCGCATTGAGATCACAAGCCAAACACAACAACACCAGCGCCAATGGCAGCAGATAATCACGGGCCATCGGATATAACTTTGAAGCCTCGCCGTTAATGACGCCAAAGGTGTTCAACAAGCCTGGAATGAAATAACACAACAACAAGGCTGGCACGAAGGTATAAAACTTTTTCCAAAATGTATGTGGAGAATTTTCCGACATGAAGATCAGACCCAATACCACTACCAAAACCCCCAGCACCACGGGATCTGCCGTGATCATGGCTGTATTGATCGTTTCAGTTTCAGCTGTCGTTGCCATTTGCTACCTCACTAAAATAGTACAGATTCTTAATTTAATTTATTGCTATACGTAGGGTATGCCCGCAAAAAAACGGCAGCCGAGGCTGCCGTTCTTCTTTTTGAATAATGCAGAGAATTACTTCACTCCGTGCATTAACTTGTTGATCAATGGAGCCAGCAAGAAGTAAGCCACTGCAATCACGATACCGATCATGAACATGCTGTCGAACACACTGGCGTATTGAACCAGCGTTCCGGCCTCACCGCCGCCGGAGGCTTCGGCTGCCAATAGACCAGCAACGTAGTTAGCCATCGCAATCGACAAGAACCAGCCGCCCATGGCAAGACCGGTTTCTTTCGGTAGCGCCAACTTGGTCACCATCGCCAGACCAATCGGTGATAAGCACAACTCACCAATGGTGTGAATAAAATAGGTCAATGTTAGCCAGACCCAACTAATGCGACCGGCTTCATTGGCCGAATGCTCTAGCGCAAACACCAACACATAAAAACCAATGGCAGCACCCGCTAATCCAATGGCAAATTTACGTGGAATGGATGGATTAATGGATTTACGATCCAGCCAAGGCCACATAACTGCAAACATTGGAGCCAGTAAAATGATGAAGACTGGATTCACTGATTGGAAAATAGTGAAGTGCACTGGATGGCCAAAAAAAGTCGGCATATCCACGAAATCGCGAGCCAGAAAATTCAACGACGAGCCTGCTTGTTCAAACAACGCCCAGAACAAGATATTGGCGGCAAATAAAATCAACATCGCAATATAACGATGCAGTTGAACTTTATCGCCGCTTTTGATCCCGCTCGATATGAAGTAAGTCGCAAGCCCGGCCATCATCAATACCAGCAGCATCCCCAATACACCCAAGGTGCTGAGCAACCAGAACATCACTGAACCTTCAGCGAAGTTCCCGGCCAAACCATTTTGCCAAGATTTATCGAGCAGGAAGAACGCTGGAATTGCGACTAGTAAGGCGCCAATAAATACCTTGATTACCGGACCAAAGCCTTCCTTGCCTTTAGGGGTTGATCCGACATGTCCTAACCATGACTTCAACACTTGAAATACCAACAAGCCAAGAATCATGCCGATACCGGCTGAAAAGAAACCCCAGCGATAGCCATAAGTGGCGCCGATCCAGGCCGAACAGATTAACGGCGCAATTAGCGCACCGGCGTTGATACCCATATAAAAGATGGTGAAACCAGAATCACGTCGTGCATCGCCGGGCGCGTATAACATGCCGACCATGGTCGAAATATTCGGCTTAAACAGACCATTGCCCACAACAAGAACCGCCAAGCCCATCAAGAAGGTCGTTAAATCAGGCGCCATCAACATAAAACTGCCGATCGCCATCAAAACACCACCGAGCATGATCGATCGTTGATAGCCTAGTATTCGATCAGCAATAAAACCGCCTGCAATGCCGGTCATGTACACCAGCGAGGTAAAACCGCCGTACGTGACGCTGGCTTGGGCGTCAGCGCCTGGGCCTAAATGGGCGAAGAATGCAGCGGCAACGTGCACTGCCAGCATGGCGCGCATGCCGTAGTACATGAATCGTTCCCAGAACTCGGCACCGAACAGATTCCATAGGGCTTTGGGGTGGCCGAGAAACTCGCCTGGCGGTGGTGGTTTAAAATCAGTTGCTGAATCGGTGGCTCCGCTCATGCGGGTCTCCTGTTATAAAGGGTTAAAACAAAGGCCAGCAATACGGCACTGGCCTTGAGCATGTGGAATGTAACCGCTAAGCGGCTGCGCGTCTAATCTGAATGATGTTGCGTTGCATCATTTGCTCGGCCCAATGGTGGTCCGGACCTCGAACAGCTCCGGGAAAAAGCTCAAATCCAGCGCTTTCTTGAGAAAGGCCACACCCGAACTACCACCGGTGCCGCGCTTGTAGCCGATGATGCGTTCGACGGTTTTCATATGGCGGAAGCGCCAAAGCTGGAAATTCACTTCGATGTCCACCAGTTGCTCACAAAGATGATAAGCATCCCAATTGGCTTTGGTGTCTTCGTAAATTTTTTCAAACACTGGCATCAATGCGTCTTGGGTTTGATGTGCTTGCGAATAATCGCGTTCAACACATTCTTTTGGAACAGCATGACCATGATTGTATAAATAACGTAAGAATTCATCGTACAAACTCGGTGCATGCAAGATTTTATTCAGCCATGCCTGCCCTTCTGGGTCGTAGCTAAACACCTTAAGCATATCGGCATTTTTATTACCCAATAGAAACTCGATGCCGCGATATTGCAAGGATTGAAAACCAGAAGCCGGGCCAAGCACGTCGCGGAAACCCATGTAATCGGATGGCGTTAAAGTTTCCAATACCGACCACTGTTCAGTTAATTGTTTTTGGATATGTTTTACACGCGAAAAAATTTTATGACAGGGGTCCAGCCGGTCATTTCGCAGATGTTCGATGGCAGCGGTCAATTCATGAATAACCAATTTCATCCATAACTCGGAAGTCTGATGCTGAATGATGAAAAGCAATTCATCATGATGTAGAGGCCTTGATAATGGCTGTTGCGCGGATAGCAAAATATCGAGCTGCAAATAACCGCTGTAGCTCAGGCGTTCGCGCAGGTCGGTGGTTATTTCTTGCTCAATTTGGCGTTGGTTTGGGGGCTGGTTCATTAATGGCGCACTGGCAAACGAAGTATCAACAGCTTAGCGCATCTTCTTCACAAATTCTGCGCGCAGAAAAAATCGTCATGATTTAGACGCAAAGCTTGGTTAGACTCGCGGGTCACGTGAGATCGAATAAATAACAGGGGAAGTGGGTATGCGCGGTTGGATAAAATTTTTGGTGGCATGTGTTCTGGTTCCGAGCTTGGCTTTTGCGAGTAGCACGCCACAGACGTTACCGTTTTCGCAAAACTGGGGCAATGCAGGCCTGATCACGACTAATAATGATTGGGCGGGCGTTCCCGGCATCGTAGGCTATCGTGGCGATGACATTACGAGCGCCACGGGTGTTGACCCGCAAACCTTGGTGGGCGAAGGCACGATAACAGTCAATGTAAACGCTAACCAAACCGCACCCAACACATTTAACACAGGCGGCGTTACCGAATTTGATCTTGTAGACGACGTCATAGCCCTGACAGGCTCGGGCACTGCCGATGCACCAAATATCGTTATCAACCTGAATACCACGGGCAATACGAGTATCCAGCTTGCCTACAATCTTCGTGATCTCGACAGCTCCATCGACAATGCGATTCAACCTGTTGCAGCTCAATACCGCGTTGGCAGTACCGGCAATTTCATCAATTTACCAACAGGCTTTGTTGCTGACGCCAGCACGGGTCCAAGTCTTGCCACATTGGTTACACCTGTTTCCATAGCGCTGCCTGCGGCTGCCAATAATCAGTCTTTGGTGCAGGTTCGTATCATCACGGCCAATGCCGCGGGCAATGATGAATGGATCGGCATTGATGATATCAATGTTACCGGCACGCCCTCAGCCGCTTCGCCTGGTTCATTGCAGCTTTCTTCTGCCACCTATTCCATTGCCGAGAATGGCGGATCCGCAACGATCACCGTCACTCGCACCGGCGGTAGTTTCGGCGAAGTGTCGATCGCATATACAACGGCAGACGGTACTGCCACTACCGCAGACAATGATTATGCTATTTCGAGTGGAACGCTGAATTTTATTGACGGTGAAGTCTCGAAAACATTCAACGTGTCCGTAAACAATGATGCAACCGTTGAGCCGAATGAAACTGTCAACCTGACGCTAAGTAGCCCTACCGGCGGCGCTACGCTTGGAACGCAGAGCACTGCTGTGCTCACCATTACCAATGACGACATCGTACTGACCTCGATTCACACCATTCAAGGCAGTGGTAATGCCTCGCCACTTGCAGGCAACACCATTACCACGCGCGGCGTTGTGACCGGCATTCGCAATGCCGGCTTTTTCATGCAAACGCCTGATGCCGATATCGATGCCGACCCTGCTACTTCCCAAGGTATTTTTGTTTTCACCGGCTCTGCGCCAACTGTCGTGCTCGGCAACCTTGCGCAAGTCACCGGTAGTGTTGTGGAATTCTTCGGGTTAACTGAAATTGGCACACCTAGCATCACCGTAGTGAGTAGTGGCAATCCATTGCCTGCTTCCATCGTACTGACGGCTGCCGACGGCGCACTACCCAGCCCGGAACGCTACGAAAACATGCGTGTTACACCCAACCTGACGGTGGTTGCACCGGCAGGCGGCAATGAAAACGAACCCAATGCAACCGCCACCAGTACTGGTAATTTCCACGGTGTATTGCCCGGAGTTGCTCGTCCCTTCCGTGAGGCCGGTATTAGTGTGCTGGATACTTTTGTTCCAGCACCTGGCGTAACGGTTTTTGATGGCAATCTAGAATTGATCGTTGTGCAAAGTCGCGGTCTGGGCGGCTTGTCGATGAATCCGAACGCAGGCGATGTGCTCAGCAACATCACTGGCATTCTGGATTTTGGTTTTGGTTTCTTTAAATTTTATCCTGATGCTGGCCAAACATTTACTTCAAGTGTAACGCCGACCGCTGTCAGCAATGCTGATCCAGAAGAATTCACGGTAGCTGGTTTCAATTTGTTCCGCTTCTTTGACACGGTCAATGACCCTGCCATTGATGACCCTGTATTAACATTGACAGCCTTGAATAATCGTCTGGGCAAAACAGCCGAAGCCATTTGTAGTTATTTGAAAACACCGGACATCATCGGTGTGGTCGAAGTAGAAAATATCGGCGTGCTGACACAATTGGCCGACACCATCAATGCCGGACAAGTTCCGACCGGCAACGCGGTTCCCGCTTGTAATACAGCACCGAGTTACGTGCCTTATTTGGTCGAAGGTAACGATGTTGGCGGTATTGATGTCGGCTTTTTGATCAGCACGAAAATTGTTGGCCAGGGCGCCACGCCACGCGTGGAAGTACTCGAAGTCGTACAGGAAAATGATGGCGAGCTGCTGGTTAATCCTGACAGCAGCACAAGCACCTTGAATGATCGCCCGACTTTGCGTTTGCAAGCGGTCATTCATGATGCAAACGGTGCCTCTTATCCTGTTACGGTGATGATTAGTCATCTACGCTCACTCAGTAGCGTTAACAGTGCGGTAGCCGAAGGCAGTGGCTGGGTCACCGTAGGTGCACGCGTTCGTGGCAAGCGCCTGAAACAAGCTGAATCATTGGCGCGTTTGGTCAATGCTCGCCAAGTCGCCAATCCGAATGAAAAAATCATTCTGCTCGGTGACTTCAATGCATTCGAGTTCAACGATGGTTTTGTGGATTCGATGGGTATTATTACCGGCCAAGAAGTTCCCGCTGCCCAAGTCACGCGACATTCGGGCTTTGTCGTTGGCACAGCACTGACTACTCTGACCACGGTAGATCCTGCGAATGAGCGTTACTCATTCTCGTTCGATGGCAGTGCGCAATCGCTCGACCATGCTGTGGTCAACGAAGCGCTATTAATGCAAGACGGTGTGCGCAGTGAACACGCTCGCATAAATGCCGATTTCGCCATTCTTAATTACGGCGTTTATGGCGGTTTACCAACACGCGTTTCCGATCATGACCCGGTGCTTGTGTATATCAAACCCCGCGCGTTTGTTGACCTTGATCTTGGCGTTGCTGTCAGCAATCCCGACACCAGCATCAATGCCGGAAATACAACGACATTTACCATCAATGCCAGCAACCTCAATCAAACTCTGGCTGCCGACAATGCCAATGTGAGTCTGGTGCTTGATGCCTCCATTAATGGTGCCAATGTTGTTGCTGCTAGTGGCTGGACTTGTGCGGCCCCTGTACTGGCGGCTGCGAGCACGACGGTAAGTTGTTCAACACTTAGTTTTGCCGCGAGTGCTCAGGCTAGTTTCACTGTCGCCGTGCCGGTTCCAACCAACTTCGCCGATGGCAACCTGACTCTGAGTGCCACGATTTCCGCCGATCAAGGCGATACTGCCAATCTAAATAATATTAGTTCCGATTCGGTCACTATCATTGGCCAAAAAGCGAATCTTGCGATTCGTGCACGCGGCCCTTCATCGGTTAACGTGGGTTACAGAGCACGCATCAATATCGTCGCCGATAATTACGGTCCGGATGCTGCCAGCAACGTTGCTGTCGCCATTACCACCAATGCGCCGTCGAGTGCATTCAAAATGACAGCGGCGGCAGGCTGGACTTGCATTCTAGATACTGCTTATCCAAGCGCTCGTTACCTCTGCTCGATAACCGCTGCCACTCCTTTCGTGGTCGGCAACCGTCCAGAGTTTGTGTTGACCTTTACGGCGCCGGCTTCAATGTCCTCCTCAAACTTGATTATCGGTACCGGCATTTCTTCTGATACTGCCGACGCCAACATCAACAATAACGAATCCAGCTACTCGCTGTTCATCAATCGGGCGCGCGGAATTGGCTTGCCATCGAACCCAAGCAATTAATTTGCACTTGGCAAACCTTAAAAAACCCAGCTCCGGCTGGGTTTTTTTATCCATTCGCCTGCGAACGGCTTGCCTTTAGGGGCCTATCACTGTTATCTATCGTGTTGCTTGGGAGGGCTTTAACAATGCCAATAGTTGCTAATTTTGAAATTGAATATCTGCAATACCTCGGTACCGATGGTCGTTTGCTAAACGACGATTTACCGGAATTTGCCCAGGACAAGAAAAATGTCTTGGAGTTATTCAAACAAATGTTGTTCGTGCGTAGTTTTGATACTAAGGCAGTTGCTTTGCAACGCACCGGCAAACTCGGTACGTATGCATCATGCCTTGGCCATGAAGCGACCCATATTGGCATTGGTAGTGCCATGCAATACGACGATGTATTTGCACCGAGCTATCGTGAATACGGCGCCATGTTTATGCGTGGGGTAAAGCCACGCGACGTGCTGATGTACTGGGGCGGCGATGAACGCGGCAATAATTTTTCCGGCCCGCCGCACGATTATGCGTTTTGTGTGCCAATCGCCACGCAATGTCTTCATGCTGCCGGTGCTGCGCTTACTTTTAAATTACGCGGTGAACCACGCGTAGCCGTTTCCTGTGTGGGCGATGGCGGTTCATCAAAAACCGACACCTATGCCGCGATTAATTCGGCGGGTGCTTATACGCTGCCGTTTATTTTATGCATCATCAATAATGGCTGGGCGATTTCTGTGCCGCGTAAAGCACAAACCGGTGCAAAAACACTGGCACAAAAAGGAATTGCCGGTGGTCTGCATTGCCTACAAGTTGATGGCAACGACATTATTGCCGTACGCGCCGCGATGGATCATGCCTTGAAATTGGCGCGCAATGGCCATGGCGGCAGCGTGATTGAATTTGTCACTTATCGATTAGCCGACCACACCACTGCTGATGATGCGCGCCGTTATCGCGACGACGCCGAAGTAAAATCGGCATGGGAACGCGAACCAATTTCGCGACTGCGCACTTATCTTATCAACGAAAAAATGTGGAGTGAAACCGAGGAAGCCGCTTGGAAAGAAGAATGCGGCCGCCTAGTCGATATTGAAGTAAACGCCTATCTCGAAACCAAAGTACAACCGGTTGAAGCCATGTTCGATTATTTATACGGCGACATGCCAGCCGATATTTTGGCCCAGCGTGCCGACGCCATTGCGTGGGAGAAACGCTAATGGCTGCCATTACATTGATTGAAGCCATTACCCAGGCACTCGCCTATGAAATGCGGCACGATGAATCCGTGCTGGTACTCGGCGAAGACGTCGGCATTAACGGTGGTGTATTCCGTGCTACCGCAGGTCTGCAACAAATATTCGGCGATCAACGCGTACTCGACACACCCCTTGATGAAACCACCATTGCAGGCCTGACCGTTGGCTTGGCAACACAGGGCATGAAGCCCATTGCCGAAGCGCAATTCGATGGTTTCATGTACCCGATGGTTGATCATATTATTTGCCACGCCGCGCGCATGCGTTATCGCACGCGCGGTCGCTTGACCTGCCCGATGGTACTGCGCGTGCCATGGGGCGGCGGTATTCGAGCGCCGGAACATCATTCCGAAGCCAATGAATCCATCTTCACCAATGTACCTGGACTGCGCGTGGTGATGCCCTCTTCACCGCAACGCGCTTACGGATTATTGCTCGCTGCTATTCGCGATCCAGACCCAGTAATTTTCTTCGAACCCAAACGTATTTATCGCCAGTACAAGGAAGAAGTGCCCGACGACGGCGAGGCATTGCCGCTCGACGTCTGTTTTGTTTTACGTGACGGCAGCGATGTAACACTCGTCAGTTGGGGTTCGCAAATAAAAGAGACCCTGGAAACCGCCGATGCACTCGCCAAAGAAGGCATTAGTGCCGAAGTGATTGATGTTGCCTGCTTGAAACCGCTCGACTTCGATACAATTTTGCAATCAGTGAAAAAAACCGGACGCTGCGTCATCATTCACGAAGCAGCAAAAACCGCAGGCTTTGGTGCCGAAATTGCCGCGCGTTTAGCCGAAGAAGCGCTCTATGATTTGCAGGCTCCGGTAGAACGCGTCACTGGTTACGATACCCACATTCCATTATTTAGATTAGAAATGAAATATCTGCCAAGTGTGGAAAAAATTCTGGCCGCGGTAAAACGGTGCCTGTCCGTGTAGAAGCCTGCTTGCGGGCGAATGTTTTAGGGCGGCGTAGTGAACGTGTAAGCCGCGAATAAATCTGCCATAAATTATTTCGAGAAAGAAAACATGAGCAATACAAAAATATTTTATCTCCCCGATCTTGGCGAAGGCTTGCCCGATGCCGAGATTGTCGAATGGATGGTAAAAGTCGGCGACGTGATTGGTTTGGATGAGCCTCTGGTATCGATGGAAACGGCAAAAGCCGTTGTCGAATTACCTTCACCGGTTTCCGGAAAAATACTGAAACTCGCCGGTGGCCCGGGCGATGTAATCAACACCGGCGCACTGCTGGTGGAATTTGAAATGGACATGAGTCTTCCGCAGCGTGCCGAAGCGCAAGATACCGGACATCAACATGGCGCTGTCGCGCATGCAACTTCAGAACCTGCACAAACTAATTCTGCGATTCCACCGACCGTCGTTGCACCTACAGAAGAAGTGCCAAAATCTGCCGACGCCGGTACCGTAGTCGGTGCCATGCAAAGCAGCGATGCCATCCGCAGCGAACAAACACTCGCTATTGGTGGAGTGAAAGCGGTTCCTGCCGTTCGTGCATTGGCCAAAAAAATGGGCGTTGATCTCACGCGTGTTACAGCTACTGGCGCCGATGGCGTAGTTACGATGAACGATGTAAAAAATGCGGCTGCCAATGGCAGTGCGAAACCGCAAGCTGTGGTGCATGCAGCTGCAGCGCCGATGGCAAGCGCCTCATTGTTCGGCAATGATGCTTCGCCGACACCTGCGCTTCGTGCGCCAGCCGCCCTGCCTGCAGTGAAGAAAGCCGATGCTCCGCTCGACGTCGATCAACCCATTCGCGGCGTTCGCCGCAATATGATCCGCGTAATGACCGAAGCACATGCACAAGTGGTACCCACGACCTTGATGGACGACGCCGATATTCATTCATGGCAAGCCGGTGAAGATATTACCGTGCGTTTAATTCGCGCCCTGGTCGTGGCATCGCAAGCCGTGCCCGCGCTGAACTCCTGGTTCAATGGCAAGGAAGGCACTTTGCGTCGTCATTCAAGAGTCGATGTCGGCATTGCCGTGGATACCGATGACGGCCTGTTCGTCCCGGCCTTACGAAACTGTGAAAACATGAATGCACAGGATGCCCGCAAGGCCATCAATCGCATTCGTGAACTGGTTAAAACCCGCAGTATTCCACCGGAAGAATTACGCGACTTCACGATTGTGTTATCCAACTTCGGTGTTTTCGCCGGCAAATATGCAACGCCTGTGGTAACACCGCCCTGTGTTTGCATTGTGGGCGCTGGCCGTTTATTTCATGAATTGGTGCCGGTACTCGGCGGCGTTGAAACCCATCGCATCATGCCGATATCACTGACCTTTGATCATCGTGCCTGCACCGGTGGCGAAGCTGCCCGCTTCCTGCGTGCCTTGCTCGATGATTTACAACGCGCGCGTTGATTTTATTTTTGTAGGGGCGCCTGCTTGCTGCGCCCAGGGCTATCGGATTAATTCTGGGCGCAACAAGCAAGCGCCCCTACGTTTAATTTTAAATTTTAAATTGTTTCGAGCGAATCCAAAACGCGATGATCATCACAATCAAAAATGCCTTGTAAGCTGACAAGGTCGCGATGACTTGCGGCCACAACGGGCCCGCGTCTTTCCAGTCGAATGAATACGCCCAACGCATCGCCAAGCCACTCGCGATTAAAGCAATAATAATAGCGATAACATCAAAACGACGCCGCGAAGCATTAACCACATGCGACTTGGGAAACTTCCAGTAAGCCCAGGTAAGAATCGCGAACCAGGGTGCGAATAAAATTAATGCAAGATTTGCCATGGGTAACCATCATCGTTATTTGGGTGGGGACCGCCCACCTTGAATTTTGCAACATGCCAACGGTGGGCAATGCCCACCCTACGCATCAGGATTCCGCTCGCAATTCTGAGATGGCAGCCTCAATGTCACTTCGTTTAATGCCGCCGCCGGAATTCATTGCTGCTTCAAAGTTAGTTACTGAACCGGCTTTTAATTCGGCGATATATTTACCGGCATCCTTCGGCGTTTCAAAAGCATGGCTTTGCAATAATAAATCGCCATTGGCACTCACGAATTTAAAATAAAATTTCCCGTCATTCTCGCGATATTGCTTGAACACCGGCAAAGCTTTTTTCAACACTACTGTTTTATCTTTTGATGCAGTCTCGCCAAGATTTCTCAAGCCGACTGCATATCGCAACTCTTTCATCAACGGCGCCGCAATCGCACGTGCTTTTTCGGCACCCGCTTGCAATTGCTGTTCGATCAATTCCGGCTTGGCGATCAAAGCTTCGTATTTTTCACGCATCGGTGTGACTTCGACATCAATGGTTTCAAGCAGGGCTTGCTTGGCTTCACCCCAAGACAAACCGTCGATTAAAGCTTGACGGAAACCAGCGCTTTTTTCGGCGCTTGAAAATGCTTGGTACAAAGTAAATAAATGCGAGTTATCGGGATTTTTCGCTTCACCGGGTAATTTTGAATCGGTCACTATGCCGGCAATCAGTTTTTTCAATTCCGCCTTGCTGGCAAACAAGGGAATGGTGTTGTCATAACTTTTGCTCATCTTGCGGCCATCAAGCCCGGGCAGAGTCGCCACGGATTCTTCGACAACGGCTTCGGGCAGTACTAAATGCTCGCCATAGGAATGATTAAAACGCGCGGCAAAATCGCGTGCCATTTCAATATGCTGAATCTGATCGCGACCCACCGGCACTTTATTGGCACCAAACAAAACGATATCGGCCGCCATCAAGACTGGGTACATGAACAAGCCTGCCGTAATGCCGGCATCTTCATCTTCATTTTTGGCATTATTGATATCGACTGCTGCTTTGTAAGCATGCGCACGATTCAATAAACCTTTGCCCGCCACACAAGTCAGCAGCCAAGTAAGTTCGGAAATTTGCGGAATGTCGGACTGCCGGTAAAACCAAACTTTGTCGGGATTCAAACCCGCTGCTAGCCATGAAGCAGCAATTTCTAAAGTTGAACGCTGTACACGGGCAGGATCGGCAGTTTTTATCAAGGAATGATAATCGGCCAGAAAGTAAAAACTTTCGGTATCCGGCTCTAAGCTGGCGGCAATCGCCGGACGAATAGCGCCTGCGTAATTGCCTAAATGCGGGGTGCCCGAGGTGGTAATTCCAGTAAGAACGCGAGTTGGCATGGGCAAAATAAACCGTCAATGAATACCGCTAGTTTACCTCTATCTGCACTAACCCCGCATTCAACATTGGTGCGTTTAGATGAGCACACAACATAAGGAGTACCGTATGAAACGCCTGTTATCTGCCTTGGTCGCCATGACTGCCCTATTTGCTCTGCCTGCGTGTTCAAGAGCAAACGAGCGTCTGGTCGATGTTCAAATCCGCGACATGGATCGCTACAGCACCTTGGAAAGCTATTTCGACCGCAACCAGACCTATGTCGCAGGCAGCCCCGGCCATCGCTATGCGGTGGTATTGCAAAACCAGACCGGTCAACGCGTGTTGGCGGTGCTTTCGGTCGATGGCGTGAATGCGATTAGCGGCCAAACCGCTGGCGCCTCACAAACCGGCTACGTACTTGCCCCTTACCAGCGCATGGAAATTCGCGGCTGGCGTAAGAGCATGCAGGACGTTGCCCAATTCCGCTTTACCGACTTGCCCGATAGCTATGCTGCACGTACCGGTCGCCCGGACAATGTTGGCGTGATTGGCGTTGCCGTTTTTCGTGAGCGCGTTTACCAGACTTACAATAATTATGAAGAAGACTACCGCTACCGCGATGACCGCTATGCACCGAAATCGAGCGAAAGCAGTCAGGCTGGCGCCGCTGCAGATGCGGCTGCAGCATCGCCTGCGATGAAATCGCAGCGTTCACGTTCAATGGCCGAGTCGGAATCCCGCCAAGAGCTGGGCACCGGCCATGGCGAGCGTCGTTACGACCCTGCCCGCTCGACTACGTTCGAACGTGACAGCACTTACCCAAACCAGGTGAGCAAGGTATTTTACGATTCATATGAAGCACTGGTAGATCGCGGGATTATTCGTAATTATCGCAGACGCGATAGAAACAATGGTCCTGATGCTTTCCCAATTGGTTTTGTACCAGACCCTTACGGCAATTAAGTTCTTTGCGCTAAAAAGCCGCTCATAAGAGCGGCTTTTGGTTCTACTTAATTGCTTACTTTATTGCTTACTTCACAGATTTCTTTACTGGTTTTTTAGCAACTACCCGAGTTTCCTTCTTGATTTCTTTCAGGGCTTCCCTACTGGTCGCTACCGTTTTGCTGGCAAACTTTTTAGTCGAGGCTTTTGATGGCAATTTCTTTTGATTGGTTTTTACTTTTTTCAACATTTCGTCGGCTAGCAGAACATCCTGTGAAATCAAACCGGCTGCCTTGGCAATCGCGATTTTGGCTTCCACCTCGTTTTCATTGGGATCGGCCAATAATAATTCACGAATCGCTTCACGAATCGCCTTCGCCGCATCACGCTGTAGTTTGACATCTGAACCTTTTTTTACGAGGCCCAAAATCGCATCAACAACGGGTTTGATAAAAACGGCTTCAATCGGCATCGGCATTCACCTGAATCAATAAGGTTTAGTTTTTGTCGGCAGCATCTTCAATTTTATCGCCTACTTTCTTCACATCTTTACCAACACCTTCCACGGTGTTGCATGCGGTCAAAGTAAACACGGATGCAATAATCATGGCCAGCAAAACCAGCTTTGTCTTTTTCATGGAGATATCCTCGTTGGTGAAACTGTAGTGTGAGGCAGTCGCAAAAACTGCGAAAGCACATTAGCTAACACATTGAATTAAAAAAACAGCACGCAGACCTCCCGCGCACCTTGCTCTTAGTCCCGAGTCCCAAGCCTCGATCTTCAATCCCGCATCAAGGTTGATTTACCGAACAGACTTTCAACCAAATCGACCGCCAATCTTGCGGTTTTATTATGATCGTCAAAGGCCGGGTTTAATTCCATAATATCCAGAGAACCAATAGTAACGGCGTCGGCAATCATTTCCATGACCAGTTGCGCCTCGCGGTAATTCGGGCCACCGGGCACGGTAGTGCCGACACCCGGAGCTATCGCAGGGTCAAGAAAATCAACATCGAAACTGACATGCACATGCGTGTTTTCGTCAATGTCTTCTAATGCTTCTTCCATCGCACGCCGGATACCGATTTCATCGATATAACGCATATCGTAAATATCGAGACCGTATTCTTTGACCAGTTTTTTCTCGCCGGCATCGACCGAGCGAATACCGATTTGGCGAATATCTTCGGCATTCATCGCCGGACTAAAACCACCCAGATGCGTCAACACTTGCGGGCCTAAACCACACAGGCAGGAGACCGGCATGCCATGCACATTGCCTGAGGGAGTTACTTCATGGGTATTAAAATCCGCGTGTGCATCCAGCCAGATCACCCGTAATTTTTTACCCTGCGCGCGGCAATAATTTGCCACCGCAGTAATGCTGCCAATGCCAAGACAATGATCACCGCCCAGCAAAATCGGCAATTGTTTTTTCTCCAGCGCGGCACTCATTGCCGACATGACGCTACGGTTCCAGATAACCACTTCATCAAGATGACGATAACCATCGACTGGCGGTAACCAGGGATTTACCGGACCACTTAAATTGCCCGAATCGATAACATCAAAGCCCCGCTCACGCAGTGCTTTTTCCAAACCTGCGACCCTTAAGGCTTCTGGCCCCATCGAGGCACCACGATGGCCTGCTCCGATATCGGTGGGAGCACCAATCAGAACGATTTGTGATCGAGTTTGCGACATAAAAAATCCGAGGTTTTCTGGGGTGCTTAGGTTACCAGAAAGCTGCCATTGAAGGCTTATGCAGTTGCGGCAATCGGACGTACCTTGCCATGAAAGGCTTTTTGAGCCTGCCACAAATCAAAATTGGCTTGCATGCCGCACCAAATACCAGGTGTGGTACCCAGCGCTTTATATAAACGAATGTCCATTTCCGCAGTAATGCCAGCAGCACCATTTAACACTCGCGACAAAGCAACACGGGTAACACCAAGCCGCGCAGCGGCATCAGTCACAGTAATATTGCTAAGCCATTCACGCAGGACTTCACCAGGATGGGGCGGGTTATGCATGCTAGTCATTAGTGATAATCCTGATAGTCCACAAGTTCGGCATCGCCATTTTAGCAAGTGAAAGTAAGTCGCCAATTGCCGCTGATAGATACTGCCCAATGATTCGCCAATTTTCCTTTCAACAGGTGTAGCTTCCACCCGGGTGTCGCCATATCATTGGGTCCCTGGGCTCTATCAAGCATCGCTGACTACAAACGTAAACGCGAAGCATGATCAGGTCGAATACCTCGGGTTTTCCCGGTAAGAAAATAGACTTCAATTCCTTTGTGTCGAAAACTGCAAATCACTTGATACAACTGTATAGCGATACGTTACACGATGCAGGAAAATAAAATGAACTTGAGCAATTTAGTGTCGCCATAAAAAATCCTGTTGCTGTCAAGCAACAGGATCACAGTTTGAACTCACCGATGCCGTCAGGTGACCAATAGGATGCTTGTAGGAAAAGTATTAAAACCGAGTATGGGGGCTGGAACAGTCCATATTCTCTTTGCTTTCAGTACGTAAAGCACCGGTTCGGCAATTTAAACTTCGCTTTGCCGACATTGCGGCTTTGAACAGACGTAATACTTTTTGGTGCCGGCACCCGGATTCGAACTGGGGACCTACCGCTTACAAGGCGGTTGCTCTACCAACTGAGCTATGCCGGCAACAGGGCGCTATTCTAGCGTGAAGTGCGCGAATCGAAAACTAAAATTATGTGATTCGCGGCCATTTTGCTGATTTTTATTCGAATAATTACTGGCAAGTGACCTTGTTGGCGCTTAATTTTGCGGCGGGCAGCACGGTTTCGAGTTTGAAATCTTCCGGCACGGCGACATCAATCCACCATTGCGATGCCTGTTCGGTGCGTGATTCCAGCACTGGATTAAAGCCGAATTTGAGAACGGAGTCTTTGCGGGCTTCGGCATTTTTCAAATCACGAAAAATACCCAGCGATACGGTGTTTTCCTGCGGCCCTGCGGTAACTACATAGTAATCACGCAGACCGTTAGCCGCTAGTTGGCGGGCGAATTGCAGAGCTTCTTCGCGAGTTTTTGAAGCGGGTAAAAAGACCCGATAGCCCTGCAATGCTGCGGCCTGCATTTCACGGAATTGGATACGGCCGGCAATGGGCGTCAACAAATTCATAGCTGCGCGTAAATCTGCGGGGGTATCAAAGGCACCAATGCTTAAACAAAGTGGCGTCGCACTTAGATCCTGCGGCGCTTCATTCAATTCTTCAGAGCCATTTTTCTGTGCGCGCTCTACTTCGCTCAACAAACTCAGCGAAAGCGTATTTTTTTCGCGCGGCGGTAAGCTTGTGGAGTTTGCATCACGATGTAATAGCCACCAACTTGCAGTGCCAAGATTCAGACAAATTAAAAATACGAAAATACTGCGCAACATTAGTAGGGATTTTCCGGGTGACTAGCCAACAAAGCCAAGCCTTCAAGCACGAGCATGGGTCGATAGACCGTATTATCGGGCAAATGCGGCAATAAAGCTGCTGAGTCGCCGCCTGTTATCAACAATGGTAATGCCGGTTCGTTCAAAAGCTGACTAGCTTCACGCCAGGTTTTTTCGATGATGCCAAGGACCATGTAGCGTGCTCCACTGGCCAAAGCATCGGCGGTATTATCGGAAAACCCAAGTGGCAAGCCCGATAAATTCCTGAAATTAGCAAAGCGATTTTCCATTGCGTTGTGAATAATCGTTTCGGTCGCCGTTATCATTCCGCCGCGGTGCTTGCCATCGGCTTGCAGCACATCAACGGTTAAGGCGCTACCGACGGACACAATCAAGGCCGATTTTTTAGTTTGATGCACCGCCAACAAACCCAAAAAACGATCGACACCCAATTGCTGTGGATTAGGATAGGCAATACGAACACCCAATGCTTGCGCTTGGGTTTTTACACGCGTGAAAATAAACCCGGCAGATACCAATACCGATTCAATACTCGAATTAATTTCCGCGCTGGCTACCGAAGCGAAATAGCACTGTTTGTTTTCAACATCGAAATTGACTTGCGTTTTTAGCTGCGCAATAAAATCCTGCGCATCCAATGCAATTGCGGTTACCGGCGCCAGTAACCCATCCGTGAGCAAGCGGGATATTTTGCAGCGTGTGTTGCCACAGTCGATTAATAAAGTCATATCGCTCACAAAGGCCTTAGGCTAATTTCACCAGAATGATAATGCCGCTCAACGCCGTCTTGCTGCAAGCGCAATGCACCTTGTTCGGTAATTCCCAGAACCTGGCCTGTATGAGTGCGAGTACCTTCAAGTAATTTAACGCCCTGGTTCAAGAACACATCGTAGTCTGTCCATCGTGATAAAAACGCGGCGGCGCCTTCTTCTTCAAAGCGCTGCAAGCCAGGCAATAACTCATTGAGCAAAGCGCCGAGTATTTCATTTCGTGACAATAATCTGTCGCCTGCCAGTGTTTGCAAATCAGTCCAGGCTTGATCAATAGTGCTGGCTGAATGCAGTGGCATTCTGACGTTTAAACCAATGCCAATCACAACGCTTATCTCTGCATTGGCTCCGCCGGAAACTTCAATCAAAATTCCGCCGCATTTTTTATTTCCGTAAGTAACAATATCGTTCGGCCATTTTAATCCGACGTCGGTAAAGCCTTGAGCGCGTAAAGTCTTTGCAATCAATACACCCACCACCAGGCTCAGCCCCGACAAAGCAGGCAAGCCTTTATTGAAACGACAGCGCAGGCTCAAATAAATATTCGCGGCCATCGGTGATGCCCACTGGCGACCCAAACGACCACGGCCAGCGGTTTGCTGCTCCGTAAGAAAAATATCGGTGCCGGGGTTTTGTTTGGCTTCAGTTTTTGCCCAGGTATTGCTTGAATCAATTTGTTCAATGATATGAAAATCACCGAGCTGCTTTTTTGCAGAACTGTCGAGATGATGGCAAATGCGATCTTGATCCAGCCATTCCACCGGATATTTTAAGAAATAGCCCTGGCCAGATTTTGTTTCGATTTCAAAACCGTTTGCACGCAAATGCTGAATACGTTTCCAGACCGCGCTGCGACTCACGCCTAACTGTTCTGCCAGCGCTACACCGCTGGCAGGCTTTTTCGACAACAACAACAATAGCGCACGATCAATCACACCGACTTCCCGAACAAGGCGCGCCAGGCGCGTTGCCATAGCATGGCTTTGTCAAAACGATATTCATTTTTTTGCAGTAAGCGTTGCATATTGCCGCGATGGGTAAATAGCATTAAAAAAGCAGCAGCGGCAGAAAATACCAACGCGGTCATGGAGGTTTTACTGATCAATGCCAACACCAGCAAACTAATGCCAGCCAGCACGGTAGATAAACCCACATAACCGGTCAGGCTCAAACACAGGCACCAGATAAGCACCAATACCAGCACGGCAAAAGGCCATAACAATAACAAGCCACCCACCAGTGTGGCCGCGCCTTTGCCGCCGCGAAAACCATGAAACACCGGCCATACATGGCCCACTACCGCACACAACAACGCAATAAAAGGCATGATGTGCGCGTTTGCAGGCGATGAAAAACGCAAGCCCAAATAGGCGGCTAATGCACCTTTGCCGACATCAATAAAAACAACACCGAGTGCAAATTTAAAACCTTGGGTACGAAACGCATTGGTGCCACCGGCATTGCCGCTACCTTGTTCGCGAATATCGACGCCACGAAAACGACCAAGCAATAAACTGCCGGAAATCGAACCCGATAAATAAGCGAATGCTAAAATGAGAATATCAAACATTGATCTTGAATATTAGTTTTAAGTAACAGGCTGCAGTGAAATAACCAGAGCACCCGGACCCGCATGAGCACCCACTGCTGGGCCGGTTTCAACACACCATGCATCTTGAAGCGGAATCAGTTTTTTTAGCTCGGCCAGTAGAACTTCACCTTCTTGTGCCGCGTCACAATGTCCCACAATTAATCGCCATTTCTTGTTGTGATCAATCGATTTTGCAACGTACTGTGCAAAACGTCTTGGAATATCTTTTTTACCAAAAAATGCGCTGTGCGGTTTTAACTTGCCTTCCGGCGTTACTTTGACCATGGCCGTTAAGCCTAACCATTCAACTACAGGTTTTGCCCAGGGCGGCACACGACCACCACGTACGGCATGGCTGATTTCTCGGGCAATGGCCCAGGTTTCGGTTTTCGGTTTTAATGCCGCTAGCAAACCCATGATGGCTTCCGCACTTTCACCACGCTGTGCCGCTTCGGCAGCGGCTATGGCGAGCAATGCTTCGCCACCGGCTGCATTGGCGCTGTCGAAAATAAAACTTCGTTCTGTATGCCCGCGTTGAGCGGCAGTTTCGGCTGATTGTAGGGTTCCAGACACGGCCCGCGATACGCCAACATACACAAAGGCGGGATGATGCGATAACAAAAATTCGAATTGCCTGCGGAAATCGCCTGGAGATGGTTGACTGGTTTTGGGCAATACAATTTCGGTGCGCAATTTGCGATAAAACTCGGCAGTGCTTAAACCTATTTTATCGAGATAATCATCGTCGCCGAAATTTAATCGCATCGGTACGACATGGATGTTGAGCTGCGCGGCAAGGCCTTCGGGCAAATCGGCAGCGCTGTCGGTAATTATGACAACACCCCCCGTTCCTTGGCTGCTGCGTTTTTGTGCATGCATGTCATCGGCTTTGGTGGATTCGACACGGCCAAAACGCGCCGCCAATTCAAATAAGGCTTTTGGGTTGGCGACATGTGCGTGCAAACGCAGGCGCGAATGCGAACCTGCCACCACAACGCAGGAGGCTCCAAGGTCGGTAACGGCAGCTCGCAGACTCGCGCGATCCAGACCTTCTCCCACCAATAAACATTCACTGCAAAAACGATGATCGGGGTCTTCGTCACTCAAGTCGCCGTGGACCTGGGCGGCCTCAAGATCGGCACGATTATCGAGCACACTGTCGGTTAAATTCCATTGTCCGGACTTTAGATATTCATCAATGCCTTCGAGCATATCGACGAACCCCTGAGCACCGGCATCGACCACACCGGCCTTTAACAAGACCGGAAGCTGCTGCGGAGTGTAGGCCAAGGCACGACGGGCATTTTGCAGTGCTTTATCAAACCAGAGTTTGGCATCGGTAATATCGCTACGTGCTTCAAGTGCTTCGGCAAAGGCGCTAATAACACTCAGAATTGTGCCTTCGCGCGGGTCGGCCAAAGCGCTACGGGCAGAACTGGCACCGGCACGCACCGCTTGCGACATCGCGGCAAAATCGATGCCGCGCACCACGCCAACGGCTTCTGCCACACCAGTAAAAAACTGCGCCAAAATAGCTCCGGAATTGCCACGCGCACCATCGATGGCGTCGTCTCCAACTCTTTTCAGCAAGTCACCTGCGCCCGGAGTTCGCCGACTCAAGGCACCGGTCAGCACATTACCAAGCGTGAAAGCCAAATTACTACCGGTATCGCCATCGGCAACCGGAAATACATTGATTTTATTGAGGGCTTCGCGCTGCGAAATGACTCGTCTGGCGCCTGCAATCAGGGCACGGCGAAGGGCTGGTCCGCGAATATGGATGGGAGGTAGCGGATTAAGGACGGCACTCATTCGGGGCTAAGTCTGCCGGAACTCCGAGCAGATGACTAGGCATGCATTCATGCTGCACTGCAAAATAACATCTTACTCACATTTGCAAAAAAAATCGGGCTAAAATGCGGGGGCTTTGCAACCCTTTGCGGGGCGGATGCATCTTACTAGCACAAGAGCTTTGGGGACGATTCAAATGAATTCTTCAGTTTTTTTATTTCTGCTATTACTGATTGCCAATCCAGCTTTCGCTACAGCCAATAGTAATGGTGATGAGCCCAACGTCTGTCCAAAGGTACGTGTCAGCACTCAAGTCAATACTTCACAAGAAAACGATACCGTCAGCCCAGCACCCGTGGTGCCAGCCCGCCCAGCGCCCATACGCAGCACTCGCAGTACTCCACCACGCACAGTGTCGCCACGTTGGCACTCGATGCTGCCGGGAATGTTTCGCTAACTTCGTTTGGCTTGGTGGATACCACCTTATCAGGTGGGATCCACCCTACGTGTTTTTGGTAGGGTGGAACCGCCTGCTCTTGGCGATTCCACCGTGCTTGGCGATGCCAATCGAGTTGGCAATGAAGACATGCGTCACAACTTCGTTTGGCTTGTCGCGAGCAGGGTTCGCTCCTACAAAGGCACAGCATCAAAACACCGGCGGTATCCGTATCGAAATTTCGGCGCCTTCGAGTTCTTCTGATTTTCCGATAGTCAATTCG
>Ga0209181_10002709_pt1 | contig 28585 bp, 21 predicted proteins | sample MAT05_FD_187208 | JGI IMG/M metagenome (GOLD analysis project Ga0209181, IMG submission 187208) | Freshwater microbial communities from Lake Fryxell liftoff mats and glacier meltwater in Antarctica - MAT-05 (SPAdes) (version 2) | ecosystem: Environmental > Aquatic > Freshwater > Ice > Liftoff...
AGGGCCATGAAGATCCAGAACTTTCCCGACATCGACCTGCCCACCGTGTCGGTGACGGCCACACTGCCCGGCGCTTCGCCCGCGCAGCTCGAGACCGAGGTCGCGCGCAAGATCGAAAACTCGGTGGCCGCGCTGCAGGGTGTGAAGAACATCTACACGAAGGTGCAGGACGGCTCCGTCACCATCACGGTGGAATTCCGGCTCGAAAAGAGCACGCAGGAAGCCGTCGACGACGTGCGCGACGCCGTCACGCGCGTGCGCTCCGATCTGCCGGGCGACCTGCGCGACCCGGTCATCTCGAAGATGAATCTGTCGGGTGCGCCGATCCTGACCTACACCGTGGGCTCCGATCGCATGGACGACGAGGCGCTGAGCTGGTTCGTCGACAACAACGTCACGAAGGCCTTGCTCAGCGTGCGCGGCGTGGGCGCGGTGGCGCGCGTGGGCGGCGCCACGCGCGAGGTGCAAGTCGAACTCGACGCGGCCAGGCTGCTGGCGCTCAACGCCACCGCCGCCGACATCTCGCGCCAGCTGCGCCAGGTGCAGCAGGAAGCCTCGGGCGGCCGCGCCGGCGTGGGCGGCGCCGAGCAGTCGGTGCGCACCATCGCGACCGTGCAGTCCGCCGAGGAACTGGCCCGCATGGAGGTGGTGCTCGGCGACGGCCGGCGCATCCGCCTCGACCAGGTGGCGAGCGTGCGCGACACCGTGTCCGAGCAGCGCAGCGCGGCCTTGCTGAACGGCAAGCCAGTGGTCGGCTTCGAGATCGTGCGCTCGATGCGCGCCGGTGAAGTCGACACGGCCGACGGCGTGCGCGCCGCGATCGGGAAGCTCCAGGCCAGCCACCCTGACATCAAGTTCACCGAGGCCTTCAACTTCGTCGACCCGGTCTACGACAACTACGAAGGCTCGCTCTACCTGCTGTTCGAAGGGGGCGTGCTGGCGGTGTTGGTGGTGTGGCTCTTCCTGCGCGACTGGCGCGCCACGCTGGTGGCCGCCACGGCGCTGCCGCTGTCGGTGATCCCGACGTTCGCGGTGATGCACTACGTCTTCGGCTTCACGCTGAACACCGTCACCCTGCTGAGCCTGTCGCTGGTGGTCGGCATCCTGGTCGACGACGCCATCGTCGAGATCGAGAACATCATGCGCCACCTGCGCATGGGCAAGACACCGTTCCAGGCCGCGATGGAAGCCTCCGACGAGATCGGGCTGGCCGTCATCGCCACCACCTTCACGCTGGTGGCGGTATTCCTGCCAACCGCGTTCATGAGCGGCGTGCCGGGCAAGTTCTTCGTCCAGTTCGGCTGGACGGCGGCCATCGCGGTGCTCTTCTCGCTGCTCGTGGCACGCATGCTGACGCCGATGATGGCGGCCTACATCATGAGGCCGCCGAAGAACGAAGTGCACGATCCGCGCTGGCTCACGGTCTACGGTGGCTGGGCCGCCTGGTGCCTGAAGCACCGCTTGGTGACGATGTCGGCGACGGCGGTCTTCTTCGTGGGTTCGTTCGCGTTGGTGCAGTTCCTGCCCACGGGCTTCCTTCCGCCGGACGACCTGAGCCAGACTCAGGTCAGCGTGACCCTGCCGCCCGGCAGCACCTTCAAGCAGACACTCGCAGCCGCCGAGGCCGCGCGCGTCATCGTCCAGCAGAACCCGCACGTCAAGCTCGTCTACACGGCGGTGGGCGGCGGTGCGACGGGCGGTGACCCGTTCGCGGTGTCGGGCGCGGCGGAGGTGCGCAAGGCCACGCTGACCATCAACATGACGCCGCGCAGCGAGCGCGCCGGCCTGTCCAAGCAGACCGTCGAGGGCCAGCTGCGCACAGCCCTGCTGGCCTTGCCCGGTGCGCGGGTGAACGTCGGCTTCGGGGGCTCGTCGGAAAAGTACGTCATCGTGCTGGCGGGCGAAGACGGGCGCGTGCTCGCCGAACATGCGCTCGCGGTCGAGCGCGATCTGCGCTCGATTCCCGGCATCGGCAACGTCACGTCGACGTCGAGCCTGGTGCGCCCGGAACTCATCGTGCGGCCTGACTCGGCACGCGCGGCCGACCTCGGCGTCACCGCGGCGGCGATCGCCGACACCTTGCGCATTGCCACGTCGGGCGACTACGACCAGGGCCTGGCCAAGCTGAACCTGAGCCAGCGCCAGGTGCCCGTGGTGGTCAGGCTCGGCGCCGAGGCGCGTGCCGATCTCGAACTGCTGTCGCGCCTGCCCGTGCCGGGCGCGCGCGGCCCGGTGCCGCTGGGCAACGTGGCGACGATCACGGTCGAGAGCGGGCCGGCGCAGATCGACCGCTACAACCGGCTGCGCAACATCAACTTCGAGATCGAACTGAACCAGATGCCGCTCGGCGACATCGAGAAGGCGGCACTCGCGCTGCCGAGCCTGCAGAAGCTGCCTCCGGGTGTGATTCAGACGACGGTGGGTGACGCCGAGGCCATGAACGAGCTGTTCGGCAGCTTCGGCCTGGCCATGCTCACGGGCGTGCTGTGCATCTACGTCGTGCTGGTGCTGCTGTTCAAGGACTTCGTGCAGCCGGTCACCATCCTGGGCGCGCTGGTGCTGTCGATCCCCGGCGCATTCCTCGCGCTATTCATCACCGGCACGGCGGTGTCGATGCCGTCGCTGATCGGCCTCATCATGCTGATGGGCATCGCGACGAAGAACTCGATCCTGCTCATCGACTACGTCATCCTGGCCCGGCGCGACCACGGCCTGAACCGCTGGGACGCGATCATGGACGCCTGCCACAAGCGAGCGCGGCCGATCGTCATGACCACCATCGCGATGGCCGCCGGCATGCTGCCGATCGCGCTGGGCTGGGGCACCGACCCGAGCTTCCGCGCGCCGATGGCGATCGTCGTGATCGGCGGGCTGATCACTTCCACCTTCCTGAGCCTGCTCGTGATTCCGGTGTTGTTCACTTTCGTCGACGATGCCGTGCAGCGGCTGACCCGGCTGTTCCGGCGCCGCGCCGCGCCGACTGCGCCGAACCCGCCGGACCCGCCGACAGGGCTGGCCGATCTGAACTGAAGGGCGCGGACCCATGCCCGGCGCATGGATCTCTCAGCCCGGATCCGGCAGCCGGCCGCGCCGCTGCGCCGCCCGCTCAGGACAGCTTGAACTGCGTGACCTTGTGCGTCAGCCGTTCGCCCTGCGTGCGCAGTTCGCCCGACGCACCGGCCAGCTGGTCGACCAGCCGCAGGTTCTTCGCCGTGCTGTCCTTCAGCTGGGTGATCTCCACCAGGATGCCGGCCGACTGCTGCTCGCCGCTGCGCGTCAATGTGGCCACGTCGCTCATTGCCAGGTAAATCTGGTCGACATGTTCATCGGCGGCGCGCATGGCGCGGCTGGTCTCGTCGGCCAGCGCGCCGCTGTGCTCGATGTCCTCGGTGGAACGCTGCACGATGGCGGCGATGCGCTTGGCCGACTCGGCGCTGCGCAGCGCCAGGCTGCGCACCTCCTGCGCTACCACCGCGAAGCCGCGCCCGGCCTCGCCGGCCTTGCTGGCTTCCACCGAGGCGTTCAGCGCCAGGATGTTGGTGCGAAAGGCGATGCCGTCGATCAGTGTCACGATCTCGGCGATCTCGCGGCTCTTGCCGCGCAGCAGTTGCAGCCGCTCGCTCAGCCGGCCCATCTGCTTGCGGTTGCGCGTGGCCTCCAGCCGCAGCGCCTGCACCGCGCCCACCACCGCTTCCACCTGGCGGCCGCAGGCTTCCAGCTGCGCGCTGTAGCCGCCGACGCCGGTCACCAGTTGCTCCAGGCCGCTGGCGGTGGCGCGGTTGCGCGTCGACAGGTCACGGTTGCCGCTGGCCACCTGCTGCGATGCCTGGCTGACCGCCGCCACGCCCACGCGCACCGAGGCCAGCAGGTCGGACAGCCCGGCCAGCGATGTGGTCATCGCGGCCATGGTGCGCGCCACCTCGTCGTTGCCGCGTGGCATCGGGCGGCCGCTGAGGTCGCCGCCGGCCATGCGGTCCATCTGCTGGTTGATCTCCTGCAGCCCGCCGTGCATCACCAGGTAGACGCTGTAGACGGCATACAGGCTGAGCAGCAGCGCGCCCAGCAAGCCGACGGCGAGCACCAGGCGGGCGTGTTCGGCGTCGCGTCGTTTGACTTCCAGCGCCGATTGCAGCGCCGATGACAGCGCCAGACGCAGCGTCAGCGCCTCGTTGCGCGCCGCCGTGCCCAGCGCCTGCAGCGCGGCGCCGTCGATCGGCTCGTCGGCGGCCAGCACCGAGGCGCGGGCCTGGCTCAGCATGGTGCGGACGGCCAGCAATGAGTCGGCGGCCGCTGTCTGGGCGGAGGCGGGGGCGGCTGTGGCTGGCCTGCTGGCCGTGGCGTTTTTGGCGAGCACCGCTATCTGCGACTCGGCGTGAATGAGATGACGTTCCATGCCTTCCATCAGGCCGGCCAGGCCGACCAGAGAGGTGCGCAATTCGACGGCCTGCCGGGGCTCGGCCTCCAGCAGGGTGGCGCGCTGGCGCAGCATGTGGCGCAGCCGTGCCAGGTCGATCTGCAGTCCGGGCAGGTCTTCGAAGGCCAGGCTGGCGCGTGCCTTGATGCGGGCGTCCATCGACAGCAGCAAGCCCGACCTGAGCACGGCGTGCCGATGCACGCTGAGCACCGAATACATCACCTGGCCCAGCAACTCGGCGCGGCCGCCGGGCGGCTGGTTGGCGGCCATCGCATGCTCGAAGACAGGCCCCTGGGCCTCCCAGTCGGTGTCGATGTCGAGCCCGGCGGCGCGTGCCTCGGCCACCGCGGCGAGCAGCGCACGGTGCAGGCCGTCACGCGCCACTGGTGCCACTGTGCGGCCGGTCTGCAAGGCCTGCCATTCGTCGTGGAAACTGCCGCCGAAGGCGTACACCGTGTCGGCCAGACGGGCGCCGGCCAGCCGTTCCTCGGCGCGCTGCAGATTACGATGCTGTTCGGCCAGCAGCTGCCAGGTCATCGCCAGCAGCGGCAGCCCCATCAGCGCCAGCACGACACCGAGCTTGGCGCGAAAAGACCAGTTGCGCAGCAGCCGCACGCCTGGCGACCAGATTCCGTGAAAGCGGAAGTAGGCCCTGGTGCCGGCCCACAAGCCATCTGTGTGGGGCGGCCGGGTCTGCATGGCTTGAACGGTCTGCTCTGACATCGTCGGCTCTTTTCGAATGCGCAGCCCGGCGGTCCGCCGAGTCCATCACCGGAGGTTTCGGCAGCGCCCGGCGGCGCTTGAGCCCGATCGAAGGGCTGAATTGCGGGGACGGAATGCCGGAACCATTTACCGTTGCCGCGCCCTTCAGGCCGCCGGCCGGCCTGCCGATAAGTCCCACAACGCAGGGTCATTGCCTGATTCGTCGAACCCCTGCCACCGACGGCCGCATTGAAGAACAAACCGCCCGATGACATCGAACGCAAGCATGCGCCACGAGATGGACACCCTGTTGGTGCCCGGCCATCCACCCTGGCGCGCACGGCTGCGGCCGGCCCGGCTCGCCGCCGGCGCCGCCACCCTGGCGGGCATCGGCCTGGCCTGGTTCGGCGGGCCCGTGGGCGTGCTCGGCGCGGGCGCTGCGGCGGCGGCCCTGTGGTGGGGCGTGGGCGGCAGCGCGGCCGGCGCGGCTGGCGCTGCCCGCACGGCGATTCAGGCGGAGAGGGCTGACGAAGAGGCAGCCGGCGCCCCTGACAGCAACCTTCGCGGCGCGGGGCTGATGGTGACGCAGGTGGTGCCCGTCTGGCAGCGCCAGCTGCTCGCCACCCGTGAGGTCGCCGACGCCGGCCTGACACAGCTGCTGGAAGCGTTCTCTGGTTTCTCGGGCGCGCTCGACAGCCTGGCCGGGCAGCTGGGATCGTCCACCCTGGCGGCGAGCCCCGGCGCGGTGGACGCCGCCGTGCAGGGTGAAGGCAAGGCGCTGGGCGCGCTGCTGGCGCCGAGCCGTCGCGCCTTCGCCGAGCGCGACACCGCGGTGGCCGCAATGGGCCGCTGCGTGGACGGTCTGAGCGAACTGCAGCAGCTCGTCAAGCAAGCGCGCGAGATCGCCCGCCACACCCGGCTGGTGGCCTTCAACGCGGCCATCGAGGCGCAGCGCAGCGGCAACCCTTCCGGCGGCGGCGGCTCGCAGGCGGTGGCCAACGAGGTGCGCATGCTGGCCGGCCGCATGACCGAGAACGCCGGGCAGATCGATCGCCTGGCCACTGGTCTTCACAAGGGCCTGGCCAGCACGCGGCGGCAGGGCGAGATCCTGGACACCTCGCCCGAGGAGCTGCAGCTGGAGATCGAACTGCGAGCCCGCGAGGCGCTGAGCGCGCTGATGACGGCGCTGGGCGCGTCTCTGCAGGGCTCGGCCGCCGTGCAGCAGGCCAGCAGCCAGTTGCGAGGGCAGATCGACGAAGCCTTCGTGCACTTCCAGTTCGGTGACCGCATCAGCCAGATGCTGGCCGTGCTGGGCAACGACATGCACAACCTGGTGCGCTGGGTGGGCGTGAACCCGTACGCCACGCAAAGCGACGCCGCCGACTGGCTGGCCGCGCTGGAAGCCAGCTACACGACCGACGAACAGCGTTCCGAGCACCACGGCAACGCACACATCGACAGCAGCGGCACAGCCGATTTCTTCTGATCCCCGGAGTGAACCCATGACCACCAAGACCGTGATGATCGTCGACGACTCCGGGAGCTTCCGCATCGTTGTCAAGCTGGCGTTGCAGAAGGCGGGCTACGGCGTCGTCGAGGCCGTCGACGGCAAGGACGCCTGCACCAAGCTCGACGGCCGCAAGCTCAACCTGATCGTCTGCGACGTCAACATGCCCAACATGGACGGCATCAGCTTCGTCAAGCACCTGAAGACCACGGGCGCTTACAAGTTCGTGCCGGTGGTGATGCTGACCACCGAGTCGCAGGACAGCAAGAAGGCCGAAGGCAAGGCGGCTGGCGCGCGCGCCTGGATCACCAAGCCCTTCCAGCCCTCGGTGCTGATCGACGCCGTCAACAAGCTCTGCGTGTGATGGCCGCCGCCCCGACCCTGGCCGCCGGCGCCGAGCTGACCATCGTCAACGCTGCCGCGCAGCAGGCCGACTGGCTGGCCGCGCTGGCCGGACTCGACGCCGCAGCAGATGCCGGCCCGCTGGCGCTGGACCTGTCGGCGGTGACCGAGATCGACAGCGCCGGCGTGCAGCTGCTGCTGGCACTGCGCGCCAGCCTGGCGGCACGCGGCCGGGCGCTGCACCTGCAAGCGCCGGGCGGCATGGTGCGGGAAGCACTGGGCACGCTGGGGCTGCAGTCGCTATTCGTGTCGCAAGGGCAGCCGCAAGCGCAGCCGCAAGAAGCTACCGCCTGACAGCCCGCCAAGAAAGACACCCCGATGTCCATTCAAGACGACGACGCAGAGATCATTGCCGCCGCGCGCGCCGGTTTCCTCGACGAGGCGGCCGACATGCTGAGGCAGTTCGAGCAGGCCTTGCTGATCATGGAAACGGCGCCCGACGACGCCGAGAATCTGAACGCCGCTTTCCGCGCCGCCCACACCATCAAGGGCACCTCGGGGCTGTTCGGCTACGACGACGTGGTGGCCTTCACGCATGAGGTGGAGACGCTGATGGAGGCGCTGCGCGCCGGCGAACTGGCGCCGAGCGAGCCGATCTGCGCGCTGCTGCTGGAAGGCCTGGACCAGATGGCCGCGCTGATCGACGAAGTGCGCAGCGGCCATGCCGACCCCGCAGTGCGGGCGCGCAGCGTGGCGCTGGGAGAGCAACTGCGCGCGCTGCGCGAAGCGCCTGCCGCCGCGGTGCCGCCGGCCGCTGCGGTTCCGCCTGCCGTCGCAGCCGCCACCGTCCCGCACCGCACCGGGGCCGGCGGCTGCTGGCACATCTCGCTGCGCTTCGGTCACGACGCGCTGCGCAACGGCCTCGACCCGCTGGCCTTCTTCCGCTACCTGGCCACGCTGGGCCCGGTGCTGGCCTGCAACACGCTGGTCGCCGAGGTGCCCGAGTTGGGCGCACTGGACGCGGAGGCCTGCCACCTGGGTTTCGAGCTGCGGCTGCAGACCGATCAGGGTCGCACCGAGATCGAGCGGGTATTCGAGTTCGCGGTTGACGACTGCAGCCTGGAGATTCTGGCGCCCGACGCCGGCCCCGCGCAGTTTGCCGCGCTGCTGGAACAGCGCTGCGCCCGTGATGATGCGGCCAGCGCGCGCCTGGAGGCGCTGTGGCGCGGCCAGGGCATCAATCTAGACATGCCGGCGGTGGCGGCGGCACCTGCGCCGGTGCAGGCCGCCGCATCCGCGACCCCTGCCGCACCCACATCAGTGCCCGCACCCGCACCCGCAAGCCCGCAGGCCGGACCCAACCGCCGTGGCGGCGCGCGTGACCGCCGGGCCGGCCGGCCCGGCGAGGAAACCCGCTTCATCAAGGTGCGCGCCGACAAGCTCGACCATCTGATCGACCTCATCGGCGAACTCGTGATCGCCGGCTCGGGCGCCCACCTGGTGGCCACGCAGGACGGCTCGCCGGCCTTCCTGGAAGCGGCGCAGCGCGTGGGCGACCTCGTCCAGGCCACGCGTGACGGCGCGCTGGCGCTGCGCATGGTGCCGGTCGGCGAGACTTTCTCGCGCTTCCAGCGCGTCGTGCGCGATGTGGCCAAACAACTCGGCAAGGACATCGACTTCGTCATGACGGGCGGCGACACCGAGCTCGACAAGGCGATGGTCGACGTGATTGCCGACCCGTTGATGCACCTGGTGCGCAACAGCATGGACCACGGCCTGGAAACGCCGGCCGAGCGGCTGGCCGCCGGCAAGCCGGCCACCGGGCGGCTGGGCCTGAACGCGTACCACGAGGGCGGCTCCATCGTGCTGGAGGTCAGCGACGACGGCCGCGGGTTGAACCGCGCGCGCATCGTCGCCAAGGCCGTCGAACGCGGGCTGGTGGCCGAGGGCGCGGTGCTGTCGGACCCCGAGGTCTGGCAGCTGATCTTCGCGGCCGGTTTTTCCACCGCCGCGGTCGTCACCGACCTGTCGGGCCGAGGCGTCGGCATGGACGTCGTCAAGCGCAACATCGAGAGCCTGCGCGGCCAGATCAGCCTGGCCAGCACCGAGGGGCGCGGCACCACCACGCTGATACGCCTGCCGCTGACGCTGGCGATGATCGACGGCTTTCTCACCCTGGTGGGCGGCGCGCATTACGTGTTGCCGCTGGCCGTGGTGGCCGAGTGCATCGACCTGCCGCGTGAATGCCGTGAGCACCCGGCGCGCACCAGCGGCACCTTCGACCTGCGCGGCGAAGTCCTGCCCTACGTGGATCTGGCGCGCTTCTACGGCGCGCCGGTCACCCAGCAGCGGCGCCGCAGTCTGGTGGTGGTGCGCGACGGCACGGCGCGCATCGGCCTCGTGGTCGACCGCCTGCTCGGCGAGCATCAGACCGTGATCAAGCCGCTGGCCGGCATCTTCCGCGAGCTGAAGGCGCTGGCCGGCTCGACGATCCTGGGCTCCGGCGACGTGGCGCTGGTGCTCGACATCCAGGGCCTGGTGGCCGAGGCCACGAAGGCCAGCGCGAGCACGGCCCGCCCGCACCCCGTACCCGCCGCTGCCCACGTGGGCATGAATTCCTGAACGCTCACCGAACCCAGACCGAGGTCGACATGAAGAACATTCTCAGAAGCATGAAGTTGTGGCAGAAGTTCGCCGTGCTCGGCGTCATCGCCTCCGTCACGACCGCCGTCCCGTTGTACAAGTTGATGCAGTACAAGAGTGGCGAGATCGCGGTCGCTGTGGCCGAAGAACAGGGCCTGATCACGGTCGAAACGCTGATCCCGCTGCAGCGCGGCCTGCAGGCCCATCGAGGCTTGTCGGCAATGGCGCTGGCGGGCAACGCCGTGGCCGACGGCGACCGCCGTGCGCGGCAGGCTGAAGTGAACGCCCAGTTCGCCGCCGTGGCCAAGATCATGGTCGACCATGCCTACGGCAAGGCCGGCGAAGAGCTGAAGGTCATGAAGGCCGAGTGGGACCGGCTGAGCCGGCAGGTCGATGGCCGGTCGATCTCGACTTCCGACAGCCTGAGCGCACACACCGCACTGGTGGCCCGGGGCATCGCGCTCATCGAAAGTGTGGCCGATTTGTCCGGACTCTCGCTGGACCCGGTGGCCGAAAGTTACTACCTGATGACCGCATTCGTCGACCATCTGCCTCGGTTGACCGAGACACTGGCGCGCGCCCGTGGCCTTGGCGCGGCCGTGCTCACCACGAAGGAGGCCAGCCCCACCGAGCGGGCGAACTTTGCTCTGCTGGTGGACCAGGCCGTCTACCTGAAGGACCGCGCCGGCGCGCAGATCGAGAAAGCGCAGGCCCTCAGCCCTGAACTCAAGGGCTCGGTCGTGAGCATGCAGGCGTCGGCGGCCGCCGCCAAGGCGTTCTTCGAACTGGCGCAGCGCGAGGTGGTGACGCCGGCCAAGTACACGCTGGCGTCGGCCGACTACTTCAAGGCTGGCACGCTCGCCGTCGACGCCCAGTACAAGTTGTTGAGCGAAGCCGTCGATGGCATGCAAAACCTGATGCATGCGCGCATCCGCGACACCGAACAGGCGCGCAGCGTGCTGCTGGCCATCCTGGGCACGCTGTCCCTGCTGGCCCTGGGGCTGGGCTACGCCATCATGCGTTCGATCACCAGGCCAGTCAGTCACGCGGTCGACGCCGCCAACGCGGTGGCCACCGGCGACCTGTCGTTCGCCATCAACGACCAGGGCAGCGACGAAGCCGGGCAACTGCTCAAGCGCATGGTCGACATGCAGGGCAGCCTGCAGCAGCGCAAGCTGGAAGACGGGCAGCGGCTGGCCGAGACCGAGGCGCAGCGCGCGGCCGCCACCGAGGTGGCCGAGGAGATCGGCAGCGCGGTCGACGGCGCCACCCAGGGCGACTTCAGCCGCCGCATCCCGACCGCCGGCAAGGAGCAGTTTCACGCCGAACTGTGCGGCAAGTTCAATCAGCTGATCGATACCGTCAGCGGCACCATCCGCGAGGTGCGGGCGGCCGCCGACCAGCTGGGCGCGGCGTCCAACCAGGTCAGCCAGACTTCGCAGAGCCTGTCGCACTCGGCCTCGCAGCAGGCCGCCAGCGTCGAGGAAACCACCGCCTCTCTGCAGCAGATGAGCGCCTCGGTCAGGCAGAACGCGGAGAGCGCCACCGTCACCGACGGCATGGCCGCGCAGGCCGCCAGCCAGGCCCAGGAAGGCGGCGCGGCGGTCAGCCAGACCAGCGAGGCGATGGCCTCGATCGCCGGCAAGATTTCCATCATCGACGACATCGCCTACCAGACCAACCTGCTGGCTCTGAATGCGGCCATCGAGGCGGCGCGCGCCGGCGAACACGGCAAGGGCTTCGCCGTGGTGGCTGCCGAGGTGCGCAAGCTGGCCGAGCGCAGCCAGGTGGCGGCGCAGGAAATCGGCGCTCTGGCCGGCAACAGCGTCAAGCTGGCCGAGAAGGCGGGCGCGCTGCTGACGCAGATGGTGCCGGCCATCCACAAGACCAGCGAGCTGGTGCAGGAGATCGCCGCGGCGAGTGGTGAGCAGAACGACGGCGTGTCGCAGATCACCAGCGCCATGAACCACCTCAGCGCCACCACGCAGCAAACGGCCTCGGCTTCCGAGGAGCTGTCGGCCACCGCCGAGGAACTGTCGGCGCAGGCCGCGCAGTTGCAGGAGCTGATGGCCTTCTTCCGGCTGGCCGAAGACGAGGGCGGCAAGCCGGCGGCCAAGCCGCGCGCCAGCATGGCGCAGGCGCCGACGAACGCCGAACTGCGCTTCGGCCAGGGCGGCGGGAAGCTGCCCTCCCGGCCTGCGCAGCGCCCGGTGGCCGGCAGCAGCGCCGGCCTGGACGAGGCGCACTTCGCGCGGTTCTGACGAAACGCACTTCTCGCGCTCCGGAGTTCCCCGGCCGCCGGCCGAACCTGAACGATCCACCTCCGAACCCATCATGACTGCAGCAGCGCCCATCGCGGCCTTCCCCACCACCAGAGCGGTGTCTTTCACGACACGGCGCGACATGGCGGCCCTCGGCGTGCTGGCTTGGGCGAGCGCGGCCGGTGCCGCAGCGGCGGGCGCCGCCGGCGCCTGGGCCTGGCTGGCCGGGCCGGCGGCCGGCCTGCTGCTGGCCAGCCTGATCGGCCTGGCGCTGCTGCGGCGGGCGGCCCGCCAGTCCGCGGAGGCAGAGGCCGAGCGCGTGGTGATGAGTCGCATCCGTTCGGCGCTGGACGCCACCGCGATGCCGGTGCGCATCGCCGACGCCGACGGCACGATGGTCTACGTCAACCAGGCGCTCGACGAGGTAATGCACCGCGACGCTGCCGCCTTCCGCCAGGAACTGCCCGGCTTCGACCCGGACCGCGTGCTGGGCGGCTCGATCGGCATTTTCTACAGCGACCCGGCCGCCGCCCTGGCGCGGCTGCGCGCGCTGCGCAGTCGCAGCAGCACGGCGCTGACGCTGGGCGGGCGTGAATATGAAGTCGTGACGACGCCGATCTTCACGCCCGGCGGCCAGACGCTGGGCACCGTCGGACAGTGGCGGGACGTGTCGGCGCAGCGCCAATCGGAGCGCGAGCTGAACAGCCTGGTGTCGCGCGCTGCCGAGGGCGACCTTTCGGCGCGCCTGCCGCTCGCCGGGAAGCAGGGCTTCCATCTGCAGATGGGTGAGCAGCTGAACCGGCTGATCGAGACCATGGCATCGACGATCCGCGACGTCAGCGTGGCGGCAAATCAGCTGGTCGCGGCGGCCAGGCAGGTCTCGCAGACCTCGCAGAGCCTGTCGCAGAGCGCCACGCAGCAGGCCGCCAGCGTCGAGGAGACCACCGCCTCGCTGCAGCAGATGAACGCCTCGGTGAGGCAGAACTCCGACGGCGCCGGCGTGGCCGATGGCATCGCCACGCGGGCCGCCGCGATGGCCCAGGAAGGCGGCGCGGCGGTCACCCAGACCAGCGAGGCGATGGCTGCCATCGCCACCCGCATCGGGGTCATCGACGACATCGCCTACCAGACCAACCTGCTGGCGCTGAACGCGGCCATCGAGGCGGCACGCGCCGGCGAGCACGGCAAGGGCTTCGCCGTGGTGGCCGCCGAGGTGCGCAAGCTGGCCGAACGCAGCCAGCTTGCCGCGCGCGAAATCGGCACGCTGGCCGGCAGCAGCGTCAAGCTGGCGGAGAAAGCCGGCGCGCTGCTGACGCAGATGGTGCCCGCGATCCGCAAGACCAGCGAACTGGTGCAGGAGATCGCCGCGGCCAGCGGCGAGCAGAACGGCGGTGTGGCGCAGATCACCGGCGCCATGAACCACCTGAACGCCACCACGCAGCAGACGGCGGCGGCCTCCGAAGAACTGTCGGCCACGGCCGGGCAGTTGTCGGCGCAGGCCGAGCAATTGCAGCAGCTGATGTCGTTCTTCCAGCTCGAACCCGGGGGCGCCGGCGTGAGGGCGCCGAACCGTGTGGCCGCCATCGCCGAAGGCGCGCACTTCAACCGTTACTGAGGCCACCATGAACTCCCCAGCCTTGCACCACCCGAGCGCGCTGGCCGATGCCCCCGCCACCAGCGGCCTGCAATCGATGCTGCGCATGTCGGTCGGCGGTGAGGTCGTCGCCGTGCCGATCAGCGAAGTGCGCGAGATCCTGCAGGTCGGCCGCATGACGACGATGCCGCGCACGCCGGCCTTCGTCTGCGGCGTCATGAATTTGCGTGGTGCCGTCGTGCCCGTCATCGATCTGGCGGCGCGGCTGGGCGGCGCGGCCACGGTGGTCGGCCGGCGCAGCTGCATCGTCGTCGTCGACGGCAACGACCTGCAATCTGCACTGCAGGTGAGCCATGGCGACGACACCAACGATGAAGACGGCGGGCGTCCGCAGGGCAAACCGATGGTGGTGGGATTGCTGGTCGACGGCGTCTACGAAGTCTTCGACATCCAGGCCGCCGAGATCGAGCCGGTGCCCGTGCTGGGCACCCAGGTCGAGGGGCGCTTCCTCGATGGCATGGCGCGCGCCCGGGGCCAGGTGCTGGGCGTGCTGGCGCTGGCCCGCGTGCTGGCACCCACGGAACTGGGCGCCCTGATCTCGGCCCACCAGCCTCATTGAACGAGCGAACCAACCCATGAAAAACCTGTCGAGCAAGACTTTTGATTCGGTGACGCAGCTGTTCTTCAGCGTGTCGGGCATACGGCTGGGCGCCAACAAGCAGGCGCTGGTGGCGGGCCGGTTGCAGAAGCTGGCGCTGGAGGCCGGCGAGCCCGATGTCGACGCCTACATCGACAAGGTGGTGCGCGGCCACGCGCCGGCCGTGGAGATGGTGCGCGTCATCGACCGGCTGACCACCAACGAGACCTACTTTTTCCGCGAGCCGCAGCACTACAACGACCTCGCCGCGCGGCTGGAACGTGCCCCGAAGGGTGAAGAGTTCCTGGTCTGGAGCGGCGCCAGTTCGTCGGGCGAAGAGGCCTACAGCGCGGCCATGCTGATGGCCGACAAGCTGGGCAAGTCGGCCTGGCGGATCATCGGCACCGATCTGTCGACGGCGATGGTGGAGTCGGCGCAGCGTGGCCTCTACACGATGGAGCGCGCGCGCATGGTGCCGCCCGACTACCTGAAGCGCTTCTGCCTGAAGGGCAGCGGCCCGCATGCCGGCGAGTTGCTGATGGCGCGCGAACTGCGCGAACGCGTGCGCTTCCAGCAGGCCAACCTGATGCAGACGCTGCCGGCGCTGCCGCTGTTCGACGTCATCTTCCTGCGCAACGTGCTGATCTACTTCGACAACGATGCCAAGGCGCAGATCGTGCGCCGCGTGCTGACCCAGCTCAAGCCAGACGGCGTGCTCTACACGGGGCATGCCGAGTCGCTCTCCACCCTGGCACTGCCGGTGCGCGTATTGGCCACTGCGATCCATGGCCACGCTTGAGCGCGCCTTTCCCATATTGCGCCCGGCGATGAAATCCGCGACCGACCCCGTGACCGACCCCGCGACCGGCCCAGCGCATCGACATGACGTGCCCTGGCAGCTCGATGCCAGGGCCGGCGAGCGACTGATGCTGCTGCCCGGCCAGATGTACTTCGGCCGCGAGGCTGCCAGCCTGCGCACCCTGCTCGGCAGCTGCGTGGCCATCACGCTGTGGCACCCGGCCAGGCGCATCGGCGGCATGTGCCACTACCTGCTGCCGCAGCGCCCGCGCAAGTCTGGCGACCCGCTCGACGGCCGCTACGGCGACGAGGCGCTGCACGCCATGGTGCAGAAGCTCAAGCTGACGCGCACCGACCCCGCCGAGTACCAGGCCCACCTGTACGGCGGCGCCGACACCATGCCCGAGGGCGGCACGCTGAAGTTCAATGTCGGCGAACGCAACATCGAGCAAGGCTGGACGCTGATCGACCGCTACGGCTTTCAGCTTCAGTGCATCGACGTCGGCGAGGACATTCCGCGCACCGTGACGCTGACCCTGGCCAGCGGCGAAGTGGACATGCGGCGCGGCACCGGGCACGCGCCCGTGCATGCGCTGCCTTCGGCCACCCGGGCCATCGCGCCGGCTGCGCGGCCCTCATCCAGGACCTGACGGCATGCCACTCGCATCCGCCCGCATCACTGCCTTCGTGGTCGACGACTCGGCCGTCGTGCGCCGCCATTTGGCCGAGCTGCTGGAGGGCGGCGGCATCGAGGTCATCGGCACCGCCAGCGACCCCCTGTTCGCCTGGCCCAAGCTGCAGGCGCGCTGGCCCGACGTGCTGGTGCTCGACGTCGAAATGCCGCGCATGGACGGCATCAGCTTCCTGCGCAAGGTGATGGCCGAACACCCGACGCCGGTGGTGATGTGCTCCACGCTCACCGCCGCCGGCGCTGCCACCACGCTGCAGGCGCTGGCCGAAGGCGCGGTGAGCTTCGTCACCAAGCCCAGGCTCGGGCTGCGCGACTTTCTGGCCGACGCCAGCAACGGCCTGGTCGAGGCGGTGAAGGCCGCCGCCCGCGCCAACGTCAGGCAACTGGCGCGGCGCCCGGCGCCCGCGCCCGCGCCGGGCACGGCAAGGGCCGCGCCGCCGGCCACCGGCGCGATGGCCGAAACCACCGACCGCCTGATCGCCATCGGCAGCTCCACCGGCGGCGTGCAGGCCATCGAGTCGATATTGACGCGGCTGCCGCGCACCTCGCCGGGCATCGTCATCGTGCAGCACATGCCGGCAACCTTCACCGGTGCCTTCGCGCAGCGGCTGGCCGGCCTGTGCGCAATGGAAGTGCGCGAGGCGAAAGACGGCGACCGCGTGATCAACGGCCGCGTGCTGATCGCCCCCGGCGGGTTGCACATGAAGCTGCTGCGCAGCGGCGCGCAGTACGTCGTGAGCGTGCGCGACGGTCCGCTGATGAACCGCCACAAGCCATCGGTCGACGTGCTGTTCAAGTCCGTGGCCGCTTGCGCCGGTGCCAACGCGCTCGGCGTCATCCTGACAGGCATGGGCGACGACGGCGCGCGCGGCCTTCTGGAAATGCGCCAGGCCGGCGCCATCACTGCGGCGCAGGACGAAGCGAGCTGCGTGGTCTATGGCATGCCGCGCGAGGCCGTGCGGATGGGCGCCGCCGCCGAGGTGCTGCCGCTGCAGGGCATCGCGCCCTGGCTGTGCAGCACGGTGTCGAAGGCGTTCGCCGGCGTTTGACGCAGCAAGCGGGCGGCGTGGCGGGCGGCGCTGGCGGGGCCGCAGAATAGCGTTGTCCTCCCGTCCCCTGGAACCCCGCCATGCCCTTGTCGATCGAAGAAGCCCAGTCACTGGCCAACAGTGCCGTGGCCAGCCTGCACCGCGGTGACGCCGCCGCTGCGCGAGTCGCGTTCGCACGCGTTGTCGCCGAGGGCGCGGCCGATGCCAGCGTGCACCTCGGCCTGGCCTACGCCTGCCAGGCGCTGGGTGAGGTGGCGCAGGCCCACGCGGCGGTGGACGCGGCACTGGCCGGGGAACCGCGCAACATCCGCGGGCTGATGCTGAAGGCCGAGCTGGCCGAGGACCGGGGCGACGACATCTCGGCGGCGTCCTTCTACCGCGCCGTGCTGAAGTGCGCCGAACCGCCGACGCCGCAGCCTCCCGATCTGGCGCCGCTGGTGGCGCGCGCGCAGGCCCGGACCAACCACTACGCCGAGCGTTTCGAGGCCACGCTGCGCGAGCAGCTGGCCGCCGAGGCGGCGCAGAGCGGGCCGCCGTCGCCTCGTTTCACGCAGTCGCTGGACCTGCTCACCGGCCAGAAGCAGCTCTACCTGCCGGCGCCGCGCCTGTATCGGTTTCCGGAGCTGCCGGCCGTGCAGTTCCCCGAGCGTGCCGCTTTCCCGTGGCTGGACAAGCTGGAAGCCGCCACCGCCGACATCCGCCGGGAACTGCTGGCGTTGATGGACGACCGCAGCGCCTTCGCGCCCTACGTGCAGAGCGACGCCCGGCGCGCCTCGATCAAGAAGGGCGGCATGCTGGACAACCCGGCGTGGAGTGCGTGTTATCTGTGGAAGAACGGCCAGCGCGTGGAAGCCAACATGGCGCGCTGCCCGCGCACCCTGGAGGCGCTGGCCGACGTGCCCATCGTGCACATCCCGGGGCGTTCGCCCTCGGTGCTGTTCTCGCTGCTGCGGCCGGACACGCGCATCCCGCCGCACCACGGTTATGTGAACACCCGCTACATCGTGCACCTGCCGCTGATCGTGCCGCCGGGTTGCGCTTTCCGGGTCGGCAACGAGACGCGTGAATGGGTGGAAGGCAAGGCCTGGCTGTTCGACGACACCATCGAACACGAAGCCTGGAACACCAGCGGACTGACCCGCGTGATCCTGTTGTTCGAGGTCTGGCGCCCGGAATTCACGGCCACCGAGCGGGCCCATGTCAGCGCCCTTTTTCAGGCCATCGAACGGCAGAGCGGCGGTGTGGGCGAGTGGAGCATCTGATCCGGACCGACGTTCCATCGTCACGGAGGTGGCCGCCTTCGGCCGGCCTCGGGACGCTCAGATCCCCTGCGCCCGTCGCAGCGTCTTGGCACGTTCCACGGTTTGCAATGTCAGCGTCTGCCTGCCGCCGTCGCGCTCTATCACGAGCGTGACTTCGCGTTCCGGGCTGGCGCCGGCCCACAGCGTTTTCCACAGCAGTTCGAGGCGCGCCACCTCGGTGCCGTCGATGCGCAGGATGCGGTCGCCTGGCAACACGCCGGCGACGTCGGCCGGGCTGTCCTCGCTGACCCGCGCGACCCGGATCACGCCGTCCTGCTCGATGCAGTTCAGCCCCATCCAGGCCCGCACGCTGCCCGCCGAACTGCCGCGCTCGCGCAGTTCGGCCAGGATGGGCTTGAGCAGGTCGATCGGCACGAACATGTTGCCCGGCACGCCCGGCGCCTGGCTGCCCAGCGCGTCGCTGACCACCAGCGAACCCACGCCGACCAGTTCGCCACGGCCATTGAAGAGGCCGGCGCCGCCCTGGTCGCGGCGCGGCGGCGCGACGAACAGCGCGTCGTCGAGGTGGTATTCCCAGTAGCCGGAAAAGGCGCGGCGCGACACCAGCCGCACCGCACTGACGGCGCCGTCTTCGCCGCCGCTCGCCACCATCATCGGCTCGTCGACAGCCAGCGCGGCGGCGGCGCCCAGCGGCACCGGTGCCAGCCGCAGCGGCACCAGCGCCTGCACGAGGCCGAAACCGGTGGCGACGTCGTAGGCCACCACGCGCGCCGGTATGCGGCGGCGGTCGTCGGTCACGAGGTCCACCGCCTCGGCTTCCAGGATCAGGTAGCCGATCGTCAACACCAGCCCGTCGGCCCCGATGACGATGCCCGAGCCCGCGCGGCGCGTGCCCAGCGTGCGGGCCGAACGGGCGTCTTCGACGGCAGTGACCTGCAGCCCGACAACGGCGTCGCTGGCGCGCTGCAGGGCCTGAGTTTGCAGGTCGAGCGCGCTTTGTGCGGCCACCGGAGCGGCGAACATAACGCCTGCGGAGAGCGCGGCGACCAAGCCCGGCAGCAGCTTCGTGCCGCGCATGAACTCAGGCAGACTGGACATCGAAACCCCCGCAGATCAAGACCCTGTGCACAAGAGCATGACGCCCTGCCGCCACCCTTACCGGGGCAGGGTCATTGCCGGGTTCCGGGCCTCAGCCTCTCAGCGGCGGCGCCCGCCGAACGGCGCCTGGCGGCGCCAGTAGCGGATCATCAGGAAGCCCCCGACCATGCCGCCAAGGTGGGCGAAGTGCGCCACGCCGCCGCCACCCATCAGCCCGAGGCCGAGTTCGAGGCCGCCGAAGACCATCACGAAGGTGCGTGCCTTCATCGGGATCGGCGGGAACAGCGGCATGATGATGCGGTTCGGGAACAGCATGCCGAACGCGAGCAGCAATGCGTACAGGCCGCCAGAAGCACCCACCGTGGGCGTCGGCGAGTCCGTCAGCCAGGTCACCAGCAACTGGGCTGCAGCCGCGGCCAGCACGCCGGCCAGCAGGAACTGCAGATAACGCTTCTGGCCCCAGAGGCGTTCGAGTTCGGAGCCGAACATCCACAGCCCCAGCATGTTGAAGAACAGGTGGAAAGTGCCGCCGTGCAGGAAGGCGTAGGTGAACACCTGCCAGGGCCAGAAACGCCCCGTTTCAAGCGGCCAGAGCGCGAACAGGCCTTCCAGCGGGACGAACAGGTTGATGCAATAGAACGCCGTGCAGATGAGCATCAGCGCTTGGGTCACGGGTGGGATCGGCGGCATGGAGCTCTGGCGAAAGGTCTGCGCTCAGACCGGCAGTGGTGCCCGCGGCCAGACTCGAACTGGCACGCCTTGCGGCGGCGGATTTTGAATCCGCTACGTCTACCGATTTCGTCACGCGGGCTGGTGGGAAAGCTGCCGATGGCAACCGAACTGCAGTGGATTATTGCATGCACCCCCACATGCTCCGAGCCGGGCTGCGACAATGAAATGTGTCTTTGGAGTGAACAATGTCGGACCCCGCCCCGCCCGCATACAAGACCCTGGAAGACGCCGTCGGCAGCACGCCGCTGGTGAGACTGCAGCGCCTGCCCGGCGCCGAGAACGCGCGCCGCGGCAACGTCATCCTGGGCAAGCTCGAAGGCAACAACCCGGCAGGTTCTGTGAAAGACCGGCCGGCGCTGGCGATGATCCGGCGCGCCGAGGAGCGCGGCGAAATCAAGCCTGGCGACACGCTGATCGAAGCCACCTCGGGCAATACCGGCATCGCGCTGGCGATGGCTGCGGCCATGCGTGGCTACCGCATGCTGCTGATCATGCCGGAAGACCTGTCGATCGAACGCGTGCAGACCATGAAGGCCTTCGGCGCCGAGCTGATCCTGACGCCGCGTTCCGGCGGCATGGAACTCGCGCGCGACCTCGCCGAGCAGATGCAGCGCGACGGCAAGGGCCGCGTGCTCGACCAGTTCGCCAACGCCGACAACCCGCGTGTGCACTTCGAGACCACCGGCCCCGAGATCTGGGCCGACACGCAGGGCCGTGTCACGCACTTCGTCAGCGCGATGGGCACCACCGGCACCATCACCGGCGTTTCGCGTTATCTGAAGGGGCAGAACCCGCAGGTGCGCATCGTGGGGGGGCAGCCGAGCGAAGGCTCGCGCATCCCGGGCATCCGCAAGTGGCCCGAGGCTTACCTGCCGAAGATCTACGACCCGAAGCACATCGACGAAGTGGTACTCGTCAGCCAGGCGGACGCCGAGGACATGGCCAGGCGTATGGCGCGCGAAGAAGGTCTGTTCGCCGGCATCTCGGCCGCCGGCGCCTGCTGGGTGGCGCTGCATATCGCCAGGACGGTGGAAAACGCCACCGTCGTCTTCATCGTCTGCGACCGCGGCGACCGTTACCTGTCGACCGGGGTATTTCCGGCATGAGCAATGAGGGTCTCCCGAGTGCGAATTCCCGCCTGGCGGGAGTGCGCCCCGACTTGAACCGTCCCTACGGACGGTTCAAGCCTGGCGCACGCCTGACCCCTCTGTGGGTCAGGCCGGCTGCAGGCCGTAGGGTGCACCAATGACCGTGCGCCATGAACACCGCTTTTGCCCGAACTGCGCCACCGCGCTGGCGCTGATCGGTGCGCTCGAAGATGGCGGCCCCAAGGAACGCCTGCGCTGCCCGGCCTGCGGCTGGACGCACTGGAACAACCCGACGCCGGTGCTGGCCGCCGTCGTCGAATGTGCAGACCGCGGGGGGCAACTGCTGCTGGCGCGCAACGCCGCGTGGCAGGCGCGCTTCTTCGGCCTGATCACAGGTTTCATGGAAGCCGGCGAGACGCCCGAAGAAGGGATCGCGCGCGAGGTGCTCGAAGAAACCTCGCTGCGGGTCGACAAGTTGACTTTGATCGGCGTCTACGACTTCCAGCGCATGAACCAGCTGATCGTGGCCTACCACGCGCTGGCGCACGGTGAGATCAGCCTGTCGCCGGAACTGGTGGAATACAGGCTCTACACGCCCGAGACGGTGCGCTGCTGGCGCGCCGGCACCGGTTTTGCGCTGGCCGACTGGCTGCGCTCGCGCGGCCACGAGCCGTCCTTCATCGATTTGCCGCCGCGTCCTTAGAATCGAGCCCATGCAAGCCCAGACTGAACTCGACACGCGCGGCCTGAACTGCCCGCTGCCCATCCTGAAAGCGAAGAAGGCGCTGGCCGACATGGCCAGCGGCGACCTGCTCCGGGTGGTCTCCACCGACCCCGGCTCGATGCGCGACTTTCAGGCCTTTGCCCGCCAGACCGGCAATGAACTGGTCGAGCAGCAAAGCCTGAACAACGAGTTCGTGCATCTGCTCAAACGTCGCTGAACCGGTCGCTGAACCGGCCGCTGAACCTGCCGCTGCACCGGCGGCGGCCGGCGCTCAGAGGTCCAGCGACTTCAGATAGTCCCGAAAGCCCGGCCCCAGCTGCGGGTGGGCGAGGGCGAGTTCCACGTTGGCCTGCAGAAAACCTTCCTTGCTGCCGCAGTCGTAGCGCTTGCCTTCGTAGCGATAGGCAAACACCTTTTCGCGGCGCAGCAGCGATGCAATGCCGTCGGTGAGCTGGATCTCGCCGCCCACGCCGCGCGGCTGGGTGGCGATCTCATGAAAGACACCGGGCGTCAGGATGTAGCGGCCCGCCACGCCCAGGCGTGACGGCGCATCTTCGGGCGACGGCTTCTCGACGATGCGGCTGATGTCCATCAGGCGGTCGTTCACCGCCGTGCCGGCGACGATGCCGTAGCGCCGCGTGTGTTCGGCCGGCACTTCCTGCACGGCCAGGATCGAGGCCCGCCATTCGGCGTATTGCTCGACCATCTGCGACAGCACCGGCGGGCTGCCGACCATCAGGTCGTCGGCCAGCAGCACCGCGAAAGGCTCGTTGCCGACGAGCCGGCGGCCGCACAGCACGGCATGGCCGAGGCCGAGGGCCTGCGGCTGGCGCACGTAGATGCACTCCATGTCGTCGGGCTTGACGCTGCGCACGACCTCCAGCAGTTCCTGCTTGTTCGCCTGCTCCAGCGCCACTTCGAGTTCGAAGGTCATGTCGAAGTGGTCTTCGATCGGCCGCTTGTGGCGGCCGGTGACGAAAATCATCTCGCGCACGCCGGCCGCGTAGGCTTCTTCCACCGCGTACTGGATCAAGGGTTTGTCGACCACCGGCAACATCTCCTTGGGCTGCGCCTTGGTGGCCGGGAGGAAGCGGGTGCCGAGACCAGCCACGGGGAAAATCGCTTTCTGAACGAGCATGTCCCTACCTACAATGTTTGGGTTGGGGTCATTCTTGCATGCCCATTGCCGATCACAGGCGAGTACAACTGCCGAATCGCATGGATGTCCTGATCGTCGAACCGCTGGATCCCGAAGTGCTGCAGTGGCTGCACGTGCGCCACGACGTGCGTTATGCGCCTGACCTGGCGCATGAGCCGCGCGAGTTCCGCAAGGCGCTGTTCGAGGTGCGTTCGATGATCCTGCCGCCTTCGGTGGCCGTCGATGCCAAGACCCTGGAGGCCGCGCCGATGCTGCGTGCGCTGGGCCGGCTCTCGGCTGGCGCAGAGAACATCGACCTCGAGGCCTGCGCTCGCGCCGGCGTCGAAGTGGTGCGGCCGCTGACGGCCAGCGCCGCGGCGGAGGCCGAATTCCTGATCGGCGCGCTGCTGCAGATGTTCCGCCGCGTGCCGGTGCTCAACGCCGAAGGCCTGATGGTCGGCCGCGAGATCGGCGGTGCCGCCATCGGCATCGTCGGCATGACGCCGGCCGCGCGCGTGCTGGCCGAACTGCTGCGCGCCTTCGGTGCGCGCGTGCTGGGTTATGACCCCGTGCTGCATGCGTCGGACCCGCTGTGGGCGCGCTGGGGCGTCGAGCCCGTGAGCCTGCGCGAGCTGATGCGCACCAGTGAAGGCGTCTGCGTGCTGCTGGCCTATTTCCCCCGCTACCAGGGCCTCTTCGGCGAGCGTTTCCTGGCCGACTGCAAGTCCAACCAGGTGATGGTCAGCCTGGCGCATTCGAGCCTCTTCGACGAACTCGCGCTGGCCGACGCGCTGGGCTCGGGCCGCATGGCCGCCGTCTGGTTCGACAGCATGGAGCCCGGCCTGCTCGACCCCGGCCGGCCGCTGCACCACGCCGGCACCGTGCAGGTGACGCCGCGCGTGGCGAGCACCACGGTGGCCTCACGCCAGCGCAGCGCCTGGGCGGTGGCGAGGCGCATCGACGAGTTGCTGACGCCGCCGCCGAGCGCGGCCGAAGACCTGATGGCGCTGCCGACGACCGATCTTGCTGATATTTCTGACGTCGAAGGTGGTCCGAAGCCCGCCTGAAGCCCCGGCCCGCCGCCTTTCCACAATTTCGAAAGCAGTTGCATCAGCAGGTCGTCTGCGGGGCGCCGCCGCCAACCTCAATCGGCTGCCGACAGGCGATCGCGCTGTTCCCGCAGGCGCTCCAGCGACTGCCTGAAACCGGCCAGCCGAGCCTGCTCCTGTTCCACCACGGCGGCCGGGGCGCGGGCGACAAAAGCCTGGTTGCCCAGCTTGGCGTCGGCGCGGCTGATCTCGCCTTCCAGTCGGGTGATTTCCTTGCCCAGGCGCGCCCGTTCGGCGTCGACGTCGATCTCGATGTGCAGCGCCAGCCGCGTGTCGCCCTGCACCGCCACGGGCGACGCGGCGGTGGCGGCCGCGAAGGCGGCTTCGTCGTTCATCACGCGCAGTTCCGACAGCCGCGCCAGCGGCTTCAGCACGGCGCCCGCGCTGGCGATGAAGCCGGCGTCTCCACACACCAGCAAGGGCACGCGGTCGGTGGGTGACAGCCCCATTTCGCTCTTCAGCTGCCGGCTGGCGGCCACCAGCGCCTTCAGCTTGGCCATCCAGACGTCGGCGGCCGGATCGACCTTCTTCAGCTGCGCCTGCGGGTAGGCCGCGGTGACGACGGTGTCGCTGCTGCCCGCCACCTTGCGGCCGGCCACCACGGCCACCGTCTCCCACAACTCTGCGGTGATGAAGGGCGCGATCGGGTGCAGCAGCCGCAGCACGGTTTCGAGCGTGCGGATCAGCGTGCGGCGCGTCGCGCGCTGTTCGGCTTCGCTGCCGTGGGCCAGCTGCACCTTGGCGATCTCCAGATACCAGTCACAGTATTCGTCCCAGACGTAGCTGTAGAGGGCATTCGCCACGTTGTCGAGCCGGTAGTCGGCGAAGCCTTGCGCCACGGCGGCTTCCACGCGCTGCAGTTCGCCGCTGATCCAGCGGTCGGCCATCGAGAACTTCAGGTAGCCGTGGAAGGGGCCGGCGGGCTGCACGATGGCACCTGCGGCATCGTGCACCGGCGCCACGCACTCGGCTTTCGTATGGTCGGCCAGCCCGAGGTCCCGCCCTTCGCAGTTCATCAGCACGAAACGCGTCGCGTTCCAGAGCTTGTTGCAGAAATTGCGGTAGCCCTCGCAGCGTTTGCTGTCGAAGTTGATGTTGCGGCCCAGGCTGGCGTAGCTGGCCATCGTGAAGCGCAAGGCGTCGGCGCCGAAGCCGGGAATGCCGGCGGGGAATTCCTTCTCGGTGTCCTTGCGCACGCGCGGCGCGGTGTCGGGCTTGCGCAGGCCGGTCGACCTCTTGTCCAGCAGCGCGGGCAGTTCGATGCCGTCGATCAGGTCGACCGGGTCGAGCACGTTGCCCTCGCTCTTGCTCATCTTCCGGCCCTGCGCGTCGCGCACCAGGCCGTGGATGTAGACATCGCGAAAGGGCACCTGGCCTTCGGGATGTTCGGCCGTGCGCGTGAAGTGCGTCGTCATCATGATCATCCGGGCGACCCAGAAGAAGATGATGTCGAAGCCGGTGACGAGCACGGTGGACGGCAGGAACAGGTCCTGCTCGATGGTCTTCGCGGGCCAGCCGAGCGTCGAGAACGGCACCAGCGCCGACGAATACCAGGTGTCGAGCACGTCTTCGTCGCGCGTCAGCGCGCCGCTGTAACCGGCCGCGGTGGCCCGGCTGCGCGCTTCTTCTTCGTTGCGCGCCACGAAAATCTGGCCCTCGCTGCCATACCAGGCCGGAATCTGGTGGCCCCACCAGAGCTGGCGGCTGATGCACCAGTCCTGCAGGTTGTGCATCCAGTGGTTGTAGGTGTTGACCCACTGCTCGGGCACGAAGCGCACACGGCCGCTGTCGACGGCGTCGATCGCCCTTGCCGCAATGCTCTTGCCGTCTGCTGCGGGCTTGTTGACCGCCACGAACCACTGGTCGGTCAGCATGGGCTCGATGACCTGCCCGGTGCGTGCACAGCGCGGCACCATCAGCTTGTGCTTCTTCACCTCGACCAGGAAACCCTGGGCGTCGAGATCGGCCACGACACGCTTGCGGGCGACGAAGCGGTCGAGCCCGCGATAGGCCTCGGGCGCGTTGTCATTGATCGTCGCGTCGAGCGCCAGCACGCCGATGCTCGGCAGGCCGTGGCGCTGGCCCACCGCATGGTCGTTGGCGTCGTGGGCCGGCGTCACCTTGACCACGCCGGTGCCGAACTCGCGGTCGACGTAGTCATCGGCTATCACCGGGATCAGCCGGTCGCACAGCGGCAGTCGCAGCCGTTTGCCGACCAGCGCGGTGTAGCGCTCGTCTTCAGGGTGCACCATCACCGCGGTGTCGCCGAGCATCGTCTCCGGCCGCGTCGTCGCCACCACCACGCTGCCCGAGCCATCTTCCAGCGGGTAGCGTATGTGCCACAGGAAGCCGTCTTCCTCTTCGCTCTCGACTTCCAGGTCGGAGACGGCCGACTTCAGCACCGGATCCCAGCTCACCAGCCGCTGGCCGCGGTAGATCAGGCCTTCGTCGTACAGCCGCACGAAGGTTTCGGTGACGGTGGCCGAGAGTTTTTCGTCCATCGTGAAGTACTCGTGGCCCCAGCTCACGCTGTCGCCCATGCGGCGCATCTGGCGCGTGATGGTGGCGCCCGAAGTCGCTTTCCAGTCCCACACCTGGGCAACGAAGTTCTTGCGGCCGAGGTCGTGGCGCGACAGTCCGGCGTCCGCCAGCTGGCGCTCCACGACGATCTGCGTGGCGATGCCGGCATGGTCGGTGCCCGGCAGCCACAGCGTGTTGCAGCCGCGCATGCGGTGGTAGCGTGTCAGCGCGTCCATGATGGTCTGGTTGAACGCGTGCCCCATGTGCAGCGTGCCAGTCACGTTGGGCGGCGGCAGCTGGATCGAGAATGACGGCCGCGCCGGATCGAGCGTCGGCTCGAAAGCGCCTGGCGCTTCCCAGGCCGGCGCCCAGCGGGCTTCGATGGTGGCGGGTTCGAAAGACTTGGCGAGCGTGGACTCGGACATCGTGGGTGGTCGGCGAAGGCGGGTAAAAGCGAAGGAGCCGTGACGCGGCCGCGTGTCAACGCAGCAGCGCCGGATCGAGTTCAGATTGTAGGTTGACCCTTTCGAGAGAGCCCCCTGTGACACCGATGCCCAAGCCAGTCCTGAACTCCCGACATCGCGCCCGCTGGGCGCTGGCGCTCAGCGCCTTGCTGGCCGGCTGCGGTGGCGGGGATGGGGGCAGTGAGGTTCCGCCGCCGGACGCCTGTACGGTGGCCGCGCAGAAAGGCTGGCTCGGCAACTACATGGACGACTGGTACTTCTGGTATGCGCTGGCGCCGCGTCCCGACCCCGCGCCCTATGCCAGCGTGGCCGACTACTTCGACGCCCGGCTCTACACCGGCACCGCGCCCGACTTCCCCGCCGACCGCTGGAGCAGCTACGAATCGACCGAGAGCTTCAACCGCTTCTTCGGTGACGGCCAGGCGCTCGGCTACGGTGTCGCGGTGGCCGGCCTCGAGATCGCCGGCCAGCCCGAGCTGCCGCTGTTCGTGCGGTACGTGGAGGCCAACTCACCGGCCGCCCGCGCCGGTGTGCGGCGCGGCGACCAGGTCATCAGCGTGAACGGCCGCAGCGCGGCCGACATGGTGGGCGCCAACGACTTCTCGGCGCTGAGTGCCAGCGCGGCCGGCCAGGCGCTGGTGCTGACCTTGCGCCGTTCCGGCGCCGATCAAGTGCTCGACCTGCGCGCCGCGACCTATGCGCTGACGCCGGTGCCCACCGGCACGGTGCTCACCAGCGCGGGCGGCCGCCGGCTCGGCTACCTGATCGTCAAGGACATGATCTCGCAGGCGCTGGCGCCGCTCGAGACCGCCTTCGCACGCTTTCGCGCTGCCGGTGTCGAGGCCGTGGTGCTCGACCTGCGCTACAACGGCGGCGGCCTGGTGTCGGTGGCCGGCACGCTGGCGTCGTATGTGGCGGGCGGGCGTGGCAGCAACCGCGTGTTCGCCACCCTGCTGTTCAACGACAGGCAGGCCGGCACCAGCAATTCGCAGTTCAACTTCAGCGGCCTGGCCTCGGCGCTGGGCGCGTCGCGCGTCTACGTGCTGACCGGGCCGCGCACCTGCTCGGCCAGCGAACAGGTGATCAACGGCCTGCGCGGCGTCGGCATCGACGTGGTGGCCATCGGCGACACCACTTGCGGCAAGCCGGTCGGCTTCCAGCCTGCCTCGCAGTGCGGCACGACCTACAGCGTGGTGAACTTCGAGAGCGTCAACGAGCGTTTCGAGGGCCGCTATTTCGACGGCTTCGCGCCCACCTGCGCGGTGGCCGACGACCTGTCGCGCGCGCTCGGCGCGCCCGACGAAGCGCTGCTGTCGGCCGCGGCCTCGTTTGCCGACAACGGCGTGTGCCCGGCGCCGGCGTCCGGTGCGTCGTCGCGCACCCTGCGACGCCAGTCGCCGCGTGCCGAGGCCGGTGAGCGGCAAGACATGCTGGCGCGGTGAAGGTCTGATTCGGCGGACACGCCCGATGGGCGAGCCTTGCGGGCTCAGGCGTGCCTGTAGAGGTGGTTGCCCAGGGTGGCAGCGGGACGGGCCGACGATGCCGCGGCCGCGCCCGCAGGCAGACGTTGCAACGGCGCCGCAACGGCCTGGGTTCATCGTCCGCTCACCCCAACCCCTTGGAGTCGCACGATGAAATCCCCCCTCGCCCTGGCTGCCCCGTGTCTCGGCACGCTCGCGCTGCCGGCCGCCTCCGCCACCTTCGTTCCGCTGAATACGACGAGCACCTGCCTCCGCACCTACAACGACAACCCCACGCCGCCACCGGCGCTGGCCGTCGACCTGTCCGGCCTCGGCCTGCACGCCGGCGACC
>Ga0209181_10002710_pt1 | contig 28577 bp, 26 predicted proteins | sample MAT05_FD_187208 | JGI IMG/M metagenome (GOLD analysis project Ga0209181, IMG submission 187208) | Freshwater microbial communities from Lake Fryxell liftoff mats and glacier meltwater in Antarctica - MAT-05 (SPAdes) (version 2) | ecosystem: Environmental > Aquatic > Freshwater > Ice > Liftoff...
GATCTTCTGGCGCTGACCAAGTACCTCTGGTTTGAAAGTTGGCAGCACCTGCTGGATTTTATGCTCTCTGACTTCCCACCTGCTCAAACTGCTAATTCTTCTTAGGTTTTGAATTTAGAATTGCTGTATGCGGTGTCCACCGTTGGCTTTGAAGAGGCGGTCGTGCGTGGTTACATTCGCGAGCAAGAAGCGTCTGATCAAAGTGGACGCTTTTAGCTAACTCACAGACACCTTCAGTGAAGGACACCCGCCCTTGGGGCGGTCACACTCATCAAGCCACCAGCTTCGCTGGAGGTGTCTGACTTTTCTTCTAAAATTTTGATGAGATCTTCATGATGCTTCTGACAGTTAGTAAGGAACCGTTCTTGCTGTTCGCTGCCATGTTTGCCAAGACTAAAGCCAAATCTAACTTGCTCGTGATTTATCCATAAGAATAGCTGAGCATCTTCAGTACGCTTGCCACCTTTTGGATAAAATGCCCCCCAGTAGAAACTCCAGGCACCTCCATGTGCAAAGTCATTTTTAGGAATTCGAGCAAATATACTGCTCTCCGTTTCCATCGTTTCTCTAATAGAAGTTGGTAGCTGACTAGCCACTTGCTTAAATAATGCTTGAAAGGGCTTCTCTAAATATTCTCTAAACTCGTCCTTTCGAGCTTGGTAAGTACTTTTACTTGGTTTAGTATTGAGTTCCGCTAGCAGCTCAAAGGTTAACGAAGGAAATGGATATTGGGAATTACTGGAAATTGTTTCAAAAGTTTCTGCCGTCAGGTGAATTAACGTTCTCTGCCAACCTTTCTGTTCAACCTCTCTAGGCGTGAGATCAGGCCAGTGAACAGGCAACCGATGTTTTTGTCGAGGCACATTCGGCTCATAGTAATAATTCCCTGTAACAGTACCAATGCCAAGCACTTTCGTTTTGCCCTTGTTTGCAACAATGTGGTCGCCGGGCTTAATCTGAGCGAATGTATAAACTTGGTCAACTCCCGATTTATTCCATTTCCACTCTGGATGCTGGGCAATCAGCTTGGCACGGTGCTTTTGAAAATCCAAAATGTCAAAATCAGAGATATCACCGAGTTCATCCCACTCGATCGCGATAAAACCCTGGTCACGGCATTCTTCCCACTGCCATGCATTCTCGCCTGGTGCAATCTTCCAGTAGCCCACATCGAAGCTGTATTTCTTCACTGCCAGCAACCAATGGCAAAACATATCAAATAGGTCGTCATCATCTAAAGCTACATCCGGGCAGATTTGCCGCATTTCAGGCGCGATCGCCTGAATCATTTCTCGTAGCCCTGCATTAATTTGTGGATACCCAGTCAGAAGGGCGTTATAGGACGTGTTCTCAAAGTGATTAATGACGCGCCAGGGTTTCTTATTAACTAGCAAAAATTCATCGGAACGAAGGGCATTGAGGATGGGGGTCAACATGCCAATTTGAAAGCCTTTGCTGTAGCTGAGGCTAGAAAATTCAAGGCAGGCATCTTTTAGCTCGGTGGGATCGGTAACACACCGCTGCACAAAGTTGAAGATCGCTTTGGCGATCGCTTGCCAGTCGTAGCTTTTGCCGTCACTCTCGTACCACTTCTTTAAATTCCCCGTGATCGCAGGGGCATGATGAGCCCAGGCTCCTTGGGCATCGTTACTGGCTGTACCCGCATGGGGCAGCAGTTTCAGCAGCACAAGGTCGGTGACATCTTCATCACGAGCTACGGCAGCCTGGATCGCCTGAAAGTTTTGCTGACCTGTTTGGCGATTTTTGTCGTACAGGCTGATGTGCGTTTGCCCTTCAGGCGTAGATGCAAAAGTCTCTGCAAATTCCTGGAAGGCACGGATAAATTCAGCCTTTTTGCTGTCATGCATTGCAGAGGATGTCCTATTTTTGAAGTTTTTGAAGGTTCAGGCGCTCTGCTGCACTTCAGCAAGCTGCCACCGTTTAGTTTGCCCATCTTGTCGGCAGAGGAGGACGCCAAACCATTCGAGGCGTTCCAGGTTTTCGGCGATCGCACCTTTGTACCGTCCACCCCCTTTGAACTGAGCGGCGATTTGTGCCACTGTCCATTCGCCGCCGCTGGTGCGGAGGAGGTCGCGGATGGTGGCGAGTTGTGCTTTGGGTTGTTTGGGGAAGGGCGTTTGCTCAACGGGAGCGATCACGGTTGCTTCGGCTTCGATGACTCCAGTCAGCACCTGTTGAGTTTGGACTTCGTTGGGTGCCTGGTAGTCGGTACGGAGCCAGCGAATCAAGCCGTTGCGTTCTTCTTCGGCGCGATCGGCATTGAGGGCAACGAGCCGTTCCAGAATGGTTTCGTCGCTGCCGTCTTTTAGGGTGCCGTTGTTGTCTTGCAGGTCTTGCCAACCGTAAACGATCACTGACAAAGAGTAATGATCGTTTACGGTCGTGGTGGAGATGCGGTCGAAAGAGGCTTTGGAGGCTAGGGTCAGAATAGAGAAGGATAATATGAACGAGCTTCGTCAAGAGTTAGATCGGCGAATCAGTGTTGAAAGACAACACACATTAAGTTTTACGTATTGATGGCAATAGACGTACTAATTAAATTTGAAACTGGCGTGTATATATCAACCTCAGCATCTGGAACTCGAATTGATACGATTAAAGTGTAGTAAGAAAGCTGGTTGTAGCGTTCTAGATACTTCTTCTCTTTCCACCATCCACCAACCGGGTACACTGCGATCGCATCTTTTTGCGAGAGTTCAACAGCAGTGCCTTTCCAAATATCACAATGTATTGATCCACAATCTCTTGTCTTAGATCCGAGGAACCAATTTTCTTCCTCAGAGGTATCCGAAATCGCTCTGTCTCCCTCCTCCTCCCGAACAGCTTCATTAATTCGCCACTTAAAGTTATCGTAAGTTTCCAAAGAGTTTTTGACTTTGAATCGCAAGCCGTGAGAAGCATAACGATGCTTGTATGCCCATCCTCGCTCTCCAGGATTTGGCTCAATGAAGTAGGACAGAGTAACCTTTAGCTCTACATTGGCTTCTCCTAGCTGTTCTAATACGTCCCTTGGTCAAGGCAGTTTATGGAGATTCATATCTTTAGTTTTGACCCTGTTGTTCTCTAAAAAGAACGGTTGAAGTTCATCTTCAGCAATTAACGTTAGATCATTGCTGGCACTTTGAAGAGCACGGGCCAAATCAGGAACACCATAGCCATAACGTCGTACAAGGTTACGTCTATGCTTCTTTGAAGACGCGCCGTCGAAGTGAGTTCGCCTAGCTGGAGTCCATTCAGCCGAGTGTACGATCAGTGCCCGTATTGTCTCTGGACGATAAGTAGGCTGCTCTGACATAATTCGTGCCGCCATATGACTGGCGAGGGCAGTAGCACAGCTTGTATCACGCATGTAGTCAAATGTCCTCAATTCTGGTCGGTAATGAGCTGTGAGAACACAAAGATCGTCAATGGACACGGCTGGATTGTGCCCATCATGCGCCATATTTCCCCCTTCAAAAACTACGTCCGGGCGAATTGGCCATTGAGTCTCCCATGTTACTGAAGTGCGGCTACGTGGAGAGAGGTCACCACCAGGTGCTAATGGTTGCCAACCAGTGTAATCAGAATCAAGAACATTCACTTTTTCGGTGTAGGCACCCACAACGAGAGGGTTCCAAGCTTGTGCAGGGTTTTCTACCATTTCAAGATCATTGACGTTGAGGTAGTTATCTAAAGCAATATCTATCAAGATATTGCCTGCTGAAATAATCATCAATCGTCGGAATTCGTTATCGTTGAAGCAAAGCTGGTCTACTGCTGATGACCAGGATGATGGTGTTCCCTTATCTGTAGAACCGTAGCCGCTCGTCACCGCCATGCAAAACACTCGACGGCGATCGGGTGCCTGAATTTCAGGTAAGGAGACTCCTTGCTCTGTAATTGCACCATAAAGTTCAGGATCATTTTCACCATTAGTTGGAAGTATTTTGACTGACTCAAGACGGTGTAGAAGTTTAACCTGCCCAGATGCTAATAGTGGGTCAAGTAAGTCAGCATACAAAGCTACGCCAGCCATTGCCGTACCATGCCCATGCCAATAGATACTATCGTTAACACCCCAGGATGGTTCAACAGTGTACATATCATCCGGATCAAGTGCTAATGAAAGTAGTCGGTGAATTCTTGTTGCGCCACTATCAAGTAGGCTTATTGCTACCGCGTGTTGTCCCGGTTCAAGCAGTCGCTCGGCTAAATCTTCAGCCCAGTTAGCTTGCTCTAGCGCTCCCATCTCAAGGAATATAGATGGAATATCTTTTGCAATGCGTAGTTCTGCTACAGCATCGGAATTTTTGATAATCCGGGCCATTGACTCGATATTAGACATTACCAAAACAATCTCACGTTCAGGGAAAGTAATGGTATGCGGTTTCGTGCGAATATCTAGCCTTTGAGTAACCTGATCAAACACATTGCGCCGTTCCTTCCGGAGCCATACCTCCCACCAAGCCTCTTGCCCATCTTTTGGGAATAAATCTGGATCATCTGTAAATAAGGAGTTTACTGTCCCTATTTGGACAGTTTCTAACCGTGATACAAGTGCCTCGTTTTTAGGCTTGCCCTTCTCGGTATCTTCATCGCGATACTTCTCCACTTTCTGCAAGAAGTAGTCGATAGCTGACTCTGGAACAAACACCGTTGCTGCAACTATACCTTCCTGTTCAGGAATCTGATGGACTGCAACCAGTTCAATCTTTTTTGTTCGGTCTTCCAACTTTTCAAAAGCCTTCTCCATCAGCTTGAACTTGAAATTCAAGGTAAAACCCAGGTACTCCAGCAGCGACCTCTGGTTGACGAGAGTCTAATTGTTGACGAGCTTTTTGAATTGCTGTACCAATTGCAAGCTCTAAAGCTCTCGCATGAGCTGCTCTATCCCGCTGGGGAGGAGAGGACGAGCCGCCGCCGCTCGATGATCGTGTGTATTTCTCGCTTTCACCATTTTCAGGCAAGTAGATATGAGGAAATCTGCGTGACTGATCAGACATGCTGCAACTAAGCTTTCTTCAGTTGTTGGATATTAACGTCCCGTCGTTCCAAGATAGCCGAAAGCAGAGTTTCCTCGCCAATTTCCTCAGTATTAGATAGCACCGCTTGTTTTGCTGCCTCATCCGCAGCACGAACAATCTCAGCTAAACTCAGACCTTGTGCAGCATTCAAAATTCCTGACCAATCATTCCATTGAATCTTAAATACTGAAAGCCGCGTTTCCAACAGACGATGAATCATTTCGACCGTTGGGAATGTATATTCAATGACATCATCAAACCTCCGGAAAAGAGCCTCATCTAGCAGATTAGGATGATTAGTTGCAGCAATAATTAAACTATCACTTTCATCATTTTCTATAAACTGCAAAAAGGAGTTTAGAACACGACGAATTTCCCCTACATCGTTTGCGTTGTTGCGTTGCGTTCCAATAGCATCAAACTCATCAAAAAAGTAAACGCCTCGCGTTAGTGGCATTGCATCAAAAATCAACTTGAGGCGGCTGGCAGTTTCCCCCATAAATTTGCCAATGAGATTACTGTACATGGCAGTAAGAAGAGGAAGTTGCAATTCACCCGCCAAAGCCGCAGCAGTCATCGTTTTGCCAGAGCCAGGAGGTCCTACCAACAAAATCTTGCGGCGAGGAGACAGGTTATAGGATTGGAGACGGTTTCGCTGTTTTTGTTCTGTGAGAATGCGCTTTAGTCTGGATTCAAGCTCAGGTGAAAGCACCATATCCAACAATTTCGTATCTGGATAGCGTGCTGATAACAGATTAGCTAGTTCACCTTTCGGTTGAACTAGGGGAACTGGTCCAGTTCTACGCTCTATCGCGGAGCCACGCGCTTTGGCTTGATCAATTAACTCTCGAATTTCTTGAGCAAGTTTCCCATGACCCTGTCTTGCTTCATGCGCTGCCATTTGAAGGGCGGCAGAGTAGAACTGCTGCTCTTCGCCTTCTACATGGCTTTTTAGAAGCGCTATGATCTGACGAGCAGTAGACATGATTCAACCAACCTTCCTGAAACAGCCTAAGCGCTTTACTGTTACAGTTTATATTGTATGTCTAACTTCTTCTATAAGATTTAATTCGATTGCTTGAGAGGCTTAATAGCTAATGCTATTTGCATAGACCAACTACCTCTCCAATAGCCGGATTCTACATTTTTCTACACTCAACCCCACCAACAACATGTAGAACATTGCCTGATACGAGTCCGCGTTTTTGGGCTTCCCCGTCTTGCAGTCTTCCACCTAGGCAGCACCCTCGCGAATTGCCACCAAATCCGGCTTACCCGCCACTTTGACTGCGTGTTGTCGCCCCGGCACCTCAAACCAGTTTTCACCCTCCACAAAGACCTCCCACCCTTCGGCCTTTAGACAGGTCATACGCTGATGAAGCAGTTCCCGATGTCTGGCGCTCCATTTCGCCGAGTCAAAATTACTGGGCAGCTTCTCATAGGTGTAGTGACTGCGAAACCAGGCAGACCGCTGACATTGCAACTCGTCCGCCATCAGCTTTGCCAGCCAGGTTAGCCACACCGATGGCATTGCTTTCGATTCATAGGGAGCCATAACGCTAGAGAGGCGAAACTTACCACTTCAGGTAGCGACGATACGACGACTGCTAGGCGATCGTCCGAGCCCGCCCTTACCGTAAGCTTCAACCTCTCACATGACAAGGAAAGCTTGCCATCTGACAAGCTTCGATACGCTATCGTCGGCGTGGCTTCTTGTCATACATCGCCCGCAACACCCGCAGATACTCCGGCTCCGTCTCGATCGTCGTCCAGAGATGGTTAGTCAAAGCCAACTTCTGCTGATGCTTTTCACTGGGAAAGCGGCGATGTTCTCCCTGCGAGAACCAATGATTCACCGTGGTCACTGAACAGTCGCAGATGAACGCTAGTTCCTCCCGTGACACCTCCCAAAGCCGCAGAAATTCCTCAAGTTCCATCAATTCATTGTGCGCCAATTGCAGATAAAACCGTAACGCACACCAGTGTGTCTGAGATGGGGTTCGAGGAGCAAGAGCCATGTCAGCTAGCTTGTCAAAATGACAATTTTCAAAGTATGATACCTCAAAGAATAACAGTACATTTGAACTGACAGCCAGATAGCTAACAACTTTTTAGCCGTTTGATTCACTCGGTCGTCGCCAACATATGAGCATCATTACCATCCACTGTCGCCTCATTGCCTCTGAGCCTATTCGCCGCCACCTGTGGCACCTCATGGCTGAGCGTAATACTCCCCTGATCAACGACTTGCTGAAGTGCGTCAACCAGCATCCCGACTTTGAACTCTGGCAACGTCGAGGGACTGTCCCAGAGAAAACTGTAAAAGAGCTTTGTGAACCACTCAAAGAGGTTTACCCAGGTCAGCCTGTACGTGCTATGCCTCTGCGATCCAGATGGTCACATACACTTATGAGTCATGGCTGGCAGTCCAAAAGACCCGTCGCCTCCGTCTCGATGGTAAACAACGTCGGCTGAATGTGGTCAAAAGTGACGTTGAGCTACTTGAACTCAGTGGTTCCAGCCTTGAAGCCATCCAACATCAGGCGCAAGCTTTGCTTAATCAATTTGAGGCAGCACCAGAAACTCAAGCAACTCCCAATGCCAAAAAGCGTAAGAAAGCCCACAGCAGGCTAACGTTCCCGCCAAGGGTGGCTTGATGGCTCGTTTATTTGCAGCCTATGACACGACAGATGACCTCTTAACCCGATGCGCGATCGCTCACCTCATTAAAAATGGCTGCAAAATTTCTGAAGCGGAAGAAGACCCAGAGAAATTTGCCCACCGCATCCATCGTAAGCAGAAGGAAAGAGAGCAACTTGAGGCACAGCTTCAGGCTCGCTTACCTAAAGGGCGAGATCTCACTGGCGAAGATTTTTTGGAGACACTGGCGATCGCGACGCAACAGCTTCCGGCTAGCGTTTCCCAGTCACGAGAATGGCAAGCCAAACTGTTAACCCGACCCGCGTCCTTACCCTATCCCATCCTTTCCGATGCGACGGAGCTACGCTGGAGCAAAACCGCCAAAGGTAGAATTGCCGTTAATTTCAATGACCTTGACAAGTTTCTCAAGGCGACTGATCCTGACCTTCAAGCCTGGTTTAAAACCCAGAAAGAGTATCCCTTCCGGCTATACTGCGACCAACGGCAACTACCCCTCTTCCAGCGCTTTTTAACCGATTGGCAAGCGTATCAAGCTAATAAAGACGACTATCCAGCAGGCTTACTGACGCTCAGTTCAGCCCTGCTGGCTTGGAGAGAAGGCGAAGGCAACGGTGATCCCTGGAACGTGAATCATCTCGCCCTCCATTGTTCCTTTGAGACGCGTTTGATGACCGCAGAAGGCACTCTAGCAGTCCAGCAGGAGAAAGTCGCGAAAGCCCTCAAAAACCTGACTCATGCTAAGCCCGATCCGCGCAACCACTCGACGCTTAAGCGCTTGCAGCATTTACCCGAACGTCCTAGTAAGATGCCCTACCAGGGGCATGCCGAAATTCTGGTTGGTCTGAGTGTTGGGTTGGCTCACCCGATCACAGCAGCCGTCGTAAATGGCAGGACGGGAGAAGTCTTAACCGTTCGCACGCCTCGTACCTTGCTAGGCGATCGCTACCCCCTGCTCCACCGCCAACGTCACCGGCAGCAACAAAACGCCTTAAAGCGCCACAAAAATCAGAAACGTGGTGTGGCCTACCAACCATCAGAAGCAGAACTGGGTCAATACGTTGACCGTCTGCTGGCAAAAGCAATTATTCAACTCGCTCAAGCCTATCAAACAGGGAGCATTGTGATCCCCAACCTGACGCACCTTCGAGAGTTACTAAACAGTGAGATCACAGCCAAGGCAGAACAAAGGTGTCCTGGATCAGTGGAAGCTCAAGACAGATATGCCAGGGACTATCGCGTCAGCATTCATCGCTGGAGCTACAACAGACTCATGGCAGCTATTTGTAGCAACGCTCAACAACTGGGTATTACGATTGAGTCAGGCTTTCAGCCGCTCCAAGGCGACCCGCAAACGCAAGCAAAAGATGTGGCGATCGCTGCTTATCATGCACGAGCGATCGCCACAAGATAAGCTCGTTTTCAGTACATTTGCACCTAGACAAGTTAATATTTGATTCAACAGCGCCGCAGTTCAAGCTTTCTAAGCTGCTGAACTGTGAAAAATAAGGGTCAGTTTGGTCGTCGTGAGGCGACTGTGCTTTCCGACCCTGGTCACTGTCCACTCACTGACTGTCATCCTGGTGCAAGTTTTGTCGAAGCTCGTATGGGGATGGGAAGTTGCCTTTGTTGAAGCCGTTCTTCAAATGTAACGCAGGTGCGCACCCAGCAGAAGTGAGTCAAGCCTTCACTCAGTGAAGGTACAGGAGCACCCTCTTCATCTACTTGTTGAGGTCTATGTGACTGAAGTGGCAGTGACGCAATCGCCTCCGCTCAAGGAGGAGTCCTCCATCATTTTTGGCAAACCGAAGCTAGGGCGAAATCCCTGGGGGTTTTGCCAAAACCTCAAAACCTTCTACTGGCAAAGCTTTCATTCATTTGAAAGTTGCCTAAGTGAGCGTCCAAGAAAGTCGAAAGAGTACTTTTGAGACAGGTTTGCCAAAAGCACGCCTGGAGACCTTACAGGAAAGGGATTCTAGCGCTGGGTGCCGCCCTCGCCTTCCCAGAAATGGGTGGGCTGAAAGATTGATACGACCACAGAACTACAAGAGGATGCGCCTCGCCGCCCTCGCCTTCCCAGAAATGGGTGGGCTGAAAGTTTGTCTGATTTGGTTCGCCATGCTGTGCAGTGCAAGGCCGCCCTCGCCTTCTCAGAAATGGGTGGGCTGAAAGGATTGATTCGTGAGCACACCCTGACTCATGAAGCGCCGCAATCGCCTTCCCAGAAATGGGTGGGCTGAAAGCCAATAACCGCGATGCCACCAGCCCATCCGCAGTGGTCGCAATTGCCTTCCCAGAAATGGGTGGGCTATTTTTTGGATGCAGAAAATGATCGCGATTACTCTCTCAGGGTGGGCAGTATAGCGTTTTAGCTCTTTAGGAGGACTGAAAGGAGCACTCGATTCGTAACCAGCGACATTAATTTGCGAAAAGCCAAGAATATTAGATTAGCGACATTAATTTGCGAAACCAGCGTCAGAATGACAAATATAGCCAAAAACGACATTAATTTGCGAATTGCGACATTTAACGTGCGAACGTACAGTACATCTTGAAAGCCGATGGTGGGATTTGAACCCACGACCGCTCGATTACGAATCGAGTGCTCTACCACTGAGCCACATCGGCATAACGATTAATCAGTATAACAGGCTTGGTGTTTTCAGTCGGTATGCGGTGTAGGGTAGAAAGTGTAAGGTAGGCAAAAAATGAGAAAGTAATGGCAGACAAGCGATCGAGCGGGGCTGGAAAGCGCCTCACGCTCAAGCAAACCGACCCTGAGAAATATGCCTTTTTGAAAGCAGAGGCGGCTGCTCCATACAGGGGTTTGCGGAAGTTTGTGTATGTCGGTTTTGGGGCTTCTGGGGCGATCGGTGCCTTCATCTTTTTCACGCAACTGCTGGCTGGTCAAGAGGTTGGTGATCTTTTGCCCAATCTGGCACTACAGATTGGAGTGGTAGCGCTCATGATCTGGCTGTTTAGCCTTGAAGGCAAAGCAGAACGCAAATCTGATTCCTGATTTCTTTTAATGTCTGAGGGTCAATTCCCCGCCGCTCTGCGGCGTCATAAAATGCAGGATGAGCGAGTACAGCCACAAAAGTCATCACGTCACCGTTTTGCTTTACCATTTGGCGTTTCCAGCGAAGTATCGACGGGCTGTGTTGGATGAGGCGGTCGATGCGGTCTTGCGAGCAGTGTGCTTAGGGATCGAGAAGCGCTATGAGATCAAGTTCATTGAGCTTGGCGTGGACAAAGACCATGTGCCTTTTCTGGTGCAGTCAGTGCCAACGTACAGTGTGACCCTGGTAACGAGGCTGAAGCGCTTGACGGCGCGGGAGATGTTCAAGCGGTGCCTTCAAGTGAAACAAAAGCTGTGGGGTAGGAGTTTTGGCGCGATGGTTATGTTGCGAGTACGGTTGGGAAACACGGAGACGATTGCGCGATCCGTCAAGAACCAGGGCAACGACTATCTCAAGTTACACAGAGATGAGCCGCTAGCTCTTTTTTGATTCTGATACCTCGTCCGCTTGCGGTAGGGTAATTCATTTGTGTTGGGGTTTGAAACGTTTATCTATGCGGACTTAGCAAAGGGACGTTGACGTATGATCTGAGCGCACGCTTCAGCAACCAACAGAGGGTTCTGCTATGGCGAAGGACGAACGGGAAGAGGAGCGGGAAGAGCGCATCACGATGGAAATTGTGGTGGATGCCTATGGGCCGGAAGAGCAGGCGATGGGCTGGTACTACTACTTGCAGGACACCATGCAGTTTCCGTTTACAGCAACTTGCATGGGTAAACGGCGCAGTTCGCCTGTAAAAGAAGGCGCGACCGTTGAAGTAGTGGGCATGGCACCGGAGGATGAGTGCGAACGGGAAATGTTTGTGGAAATTGACTGGGAGGGCGATACGCTGGCGGTGCAGTTGATGCAGCTAGAGGCGACCGAGGCAGACTCTGAGACGCAGCAAGCCATTGCCGACTGGCATTACTGGGTGAATCAGGGCTATGAGTTTGGGTAGCGTTTAGTGCCCGATTCATCTGTCCTATCTCACAATCATTCGTTTGCCAGTTTTAATACCGCAGCACGGGTCGCTGGAGACAGACGAAAATTTAGGGCATTCAGTTTGTCGAGTAGCGGAGCGATACGTGCTTCGCACAGGCTTTGCCATCGCCTCCACCTATCCTGACTGTTTGCCTTTCAACAGGGCTCCCAGTGTCCCTGTAGTCGAAAGGTTCAGTTGCTGGGCGTAGCCTCTTGCCAGTGCATCATCCAGGATCACTAGGGAATCAGGAATGGCGATCGCTAAACTGAGGGCTTCGCGTTCGCCTGCGCCAAGCTTTGGCAAATCTGGAATCAGGCTGGATGAGGGGGCGGGGCACAGTGTCATCCAGGAGAGGGCGGTTGGGTCGGGCAATGAGATGCCTTGAACAAGCCCCTGAGCCAATTCATCCGCTACCGCTTGGGGCACTCTGATCTGCCTATAGAGCCTATTTGATATCTTTGTCATGGTAAGAGAAGGCACCTACACTCTTTACAGCTCATCGTCATGGCATATTCCAGCAGTCTTACCGATGCCGAATGGGCCGTTCTGGAGCCGCTGTTACCCCAGATCTTGCCGCAGAAGAAGCGAACCCGACCTGCCGACTGGACGAAACGGGAGCTGCTCGATGGGATTCTCTATCAACTCAAAAATTGTACAGTGACTTTTTATTTGTCGTGAAGATACATTAGTGTCGTTAAAGGAGCAAGGCTATATCTGGCTTGCTTTTCCGCCTAAAGCCAGCTTGGCAATCCTGCTGACCTGATGCTAGGCTGCTGAGCGCACTCTCTCTGCAACCCTGCAACAGGGAGGGGTTTGCTCAGCGACACGAATTTGTCTCAATGTCATTTAATTTGGCACTGTACAGCAGTAGGCGAAAAAATGGGGGACGAAGGCAAAAGGTAGCTGCTCAATCAACTCAAAACCGCCATCCTCTTGCCTCACGCTTTCGGCTCAAAGGTGATCTGATCTGACGTGTAAGACGGCGGCTCGATGTGAATCAAAATACGAGCAGGGCTGAAGCGCTCCTCTAAGCGGTCTTCTACCGCTTCCGTGATCTGATGAGCGGTTTCAACATCGGTTGCACTCACGATGAGATGCATTTCAATAAAAATCTGCCGACCCACAATGCCTCTAGAGGCGATGTCATGGCAGTTGAGCACACCAGGCACCTGCATGGCGATCGCATGAATGGCTTCGGGCGCGATCGCCATTTCATCAACGAGCGACGGCAAATTGTCTTTGAGCACCGACCAACCGCTGTAAAACACCAGCACTGCAACAGGAAATGCCAGCACCACATCTAGCCATTGCAGTCCCCACGCCCAAATGCCAACTAAGCCGCCCATGACGCTGATGGTGACCCAAATATCGCTCATCGTATGCTTCGCGTCCGCGATCAAAATCGCGCTCCCAACCCGTAGCCCTTCACGACGTTCGTAGAAGGCAACAAAAATATTCACGCCCAGCACAAGCAGCAGGAGCCACAGCTCTTGGGGCGAAATTTTGACCGGATTGTGATTTGGAGTGATGAGATGCTCGATCGCGCCCTGCAAAATCTCGAAGCAAGCAATGCCTAAAAAAGCAGCAATGCCCAAGGCACCGACCGCTTCAAACTTTTGGTGCCCATAGGGATGATCGCGATCGGGTTCGGGTGACGAAAAGCGACTGGCAATCAAGCCCAAAATATTGTTGGCACTATCGGTCACGCTGTGCAGAGCGTCGGCTAGTAAGCTGAGTGATCCAGTAAGCCAACCGACTCCTGCCTTCAAGACCATAACGAATAGATTGAGCAACAGCGTGATGATCAGAACTTTGCGTACGCGCGATCGATTATCGATAACCACAGCTTTTATCAAACTCATTTTCCCTCACTGTAGGGCAGCAACTGCCCCTTCACCACTGCCCCTCAGCGCTTATAGGCAAAGATTCGCATTAGCTGACGGCTGCTACACTCGCGCAGTAGCAGCCGTCATGCAGCGACACTACCGCCAACTCATGGTTAAAGCGGTTTGCGTGTGTCCTGCGTTCATTCCTAAAGAAAAGATCTTTTTAGTTACTATCGCCAGTACGATTTAGAGTGCCGATCGTTGGATTCCACCCCGCATGTCTGCATCTCGGTTCACCATTAATCTCGTTGAAGGGTCTGTTGCCGTCAGCTTTACACCTCAGGCGGCTCAGGACTTACAGTTAGCGCTTTCGCGTTTGATGGACAGTCTCAAAGCCGTAGCGACTAAGGTTGCTCCTGGTACACGCGGCACACCTCAGAAGCCGATGGAGTATCAATACACGGGCGACGTTTTTCTGGAAATTTTTTGCAACCCTAATATTTGGGCAACCCCCTTCGCCGCTAAGGTTTTAATCACCTTGCGGGACGATCGGATTCGACTGACCACCGAAGCTGAACTCAGCCGTTTGGCAGAAGACGTCAACCAATATCTGGAGCAAACTATCTAGGGAAACTGATTTAAGATCACGTCTTTGTGATGGTTAAAGTAGCAGTCTGGGGAAAGCATTTTTTCTTCGCTTCCTGATTTCCAATGACTGTCTTCGTAAAATAGGCTTAGACTGTTCGCAGAACTATCAAAGGACGCGCTTGAGATGAATTCTGACAACTTTGTGCAACTGGTTCAAAAAGGGTTCCGCGTGACGCTAGGCGCAACAGCCTCTCTGGTTGAAGTGCTGCAAGATCCCGAAAGACGGGATGAGTCTCTCTCGAAGCTGAACCAGGAGTGGAGCGTCTTGTCGTCAGAATGGGCACAAAAAGGTGAAGTCACTGAGCAAGAGGCACGTAGCTTTGTGGATACGCTTCTTGACAAGCGCACAGAGCCTTCGGCAGGGGCATCAAGCGCTACGGCGACGACACCCTCTGCCCCACCCGATGTTCAACTAGAGCTACAGGAGTTGACCGCACAAATCGTGGCGATGCGCGCTGAGCTAGAGCGGCTTAGAAACTAGGTCTCGTCGTCTTAACCAAGACATTTAGCCCCTAGCTAGCGCTTTCTCCAGTTAAAACCTGCGCTCAGCTAGTCGTTTTCCCAATGTTCACGACCGACGAGATCCCCAATGCGATCGCGCAGCAGGAAACTACAGCGTTCTAGTTCACATTCGATCGATGCCCACTCCCGTGCCGGAATAAACTGGCAAAGGATATAGATTGGCTGCTGACGGCTGACTTTACCTTTACGGACAAGTTCGCGTGCTTCGTCTTGAATCACGTTGAGAGAATACTGTGCAGATTGAAGCATAATCACCCTTGTACTGGCTAATGGAGTTTGGTTGGAGGCTGAGGGCTTGTCTGGAGCGGTGCGATGTAGGCGTAAAAGTAGAAATAGGTAAAAGCTAATGCTTAAATTTAGCAGAGGCTGATTGTAGCCCTCTATACCGAACCAATCTTATTTTCGCGTTGAACCTCTCTTGATTGTATGAAGAATCGTTGAAAAAGTCAGCAAATCCTAACTAGATTTCCCCTCACAGTCTCATCTAAGCCTTGAGCGATCGGTAAATTTAAGGGTAAAACTAAGGTTTTGTTGCGGCACATTAAGAAACCCTATGGAACTCATAAGCACATAAGGGGCATCATCTCCCGCCGTTTCATAGCAGCTTCTAGATGGGTTTTCTCTGTTGCGTCTATTGACATCGTTTCTGCTTGCCCAATGTCTACCCACGGCTTGCGTCGGGAACGAAAGGCTTAAAAGGGGCTGTGGTAACCTGCAACCGATAGCGCTCATAACATAGCGCGGCTGCTAGCTCTAGCGCTGCTCTCATACTGCTTGCTTCTGCCTTGCCCTGCCCTGCAATGTCAAACGCTGTGCCGTGATCGGGCGATGTGCGCACAAACGGCAAGCCGATCGACGTGTTGACTGCGCGATCGAACGCCATCAGTTTGACTGGAATCAGCCCTTGATCGTGATAAAGCGCTAAATAAGCATCAGCAGAGTTCATGCTTGAAGCCTGTAGAACCTGTTTGCCTGCTTCTTGCCGTGTGCCAAACCAGGCTTGTCCCGGCTTCACCCAAAGCGTATCAGGCGGAATAGGTCCGTCTAGCTGAAGGTGGGGAAGGCGAGCGCGGGTCGCTTCCAGCCACGGAATCAGCCAGTCTTGTTCTTCATGTCCCAGTTTTCCCTGCTCACCGCTGTGAGGGTTGAGTCCGGCGATCGCAATGCGGGGTGTCTCCAACCCAAAATCTTGGCGCAGACACTCAATGAGCAAATCCAGTTTGCGGGTAAGGAGCGCTGGAGTAAGGGTGTCTGCCACCTGACGCAGGGGGATGTGGGTCGTGGCAAGCAGCGTCCGCAAGATCCAACCTGTATGGGGCGATCGCGCGACGAAGAGCATTCCAAAGCGGTCAACGCCTGCCCGTTCTGCCAGCAGTTCGGTTTGTCCAGGATAGGCATGACCGGCTGCACTCCAGGCAGCTTTGGAAATGGGTCCCGTCACGATGCCATGAAAGGCTCCCGCCAACGCCTGAGCGATCGCGGTTTCGAGGTAATGAAAGCTGGCAGCTCCACTGGCAACACTTTCTTGTCCTACAACAATGTGCTGCTCCAGAGAGGGAAGCGAGACATCAAAGACGTGCAAACTGTCTGGATGTGCCAGGGCAAGCTCTGGATGGAGCGATCGCAACTGTTCGTAGGTTGCGGTGAGGAGCGATCGACTGCCAACAATGGTGACTTCGCAGTTGATTAAGGGGATCGCCAGAGCTTTGAGTATGACTTCTGAGCCTATGCCTGCTGGATCGCCCAATGTGACAGCTAGTTGAGGCGTGAAAGTTGGATCGGACATCATCCATTCATCGTTTACTGCCTTTAGACCTAAGGTAGCGCTTGACGCTGTGTTTGACCGCAGAGGCGGGAAGAACGCGGAGGTTGCACGGCTAGACTTTGGCGATCAAATCATCCAATTCGGCGTAGTCGGGTAGGGTGGTGTCGATCGCCTTCCCAGCCCGCAGCACCACGCGATCGTGCTGTGGGCGAGACAGCAGCTCACTGTAGCGACGTGCCTTAAACAAAACGAGATCGGCTGGCAGACCGACCCCGATGCGTCCCATAGTGGACAAGCCCATCAGGTCAGCCGGGGTTGATGTGACCGCACGGCACCAGGTGCCATAGGGTCGATCAAGATGAGCAATTTTAACCGAGAGGCTAAAGACCTGTAACCCGTCGTGATCGCCGAAGCCGTGAAAGGGATCGCGGCAGTTGTCGCTGGCGATCGCAACGGGCACCCCTGCCTGCTTTAATTCATGCAGCAGCGTCACACCACGCCAACGCGGAGTGCGTCCTGTTTGCCGATCTTGCAGGTAGAGATTGCACAGAGGCAAACTGACAATGCCCAGCCCTGCTTGCTTGACGAGGGCGATCGTGGTTTCAGCCGTTTCGGGTGCTTGCACTGCCAAACTACAGCAATGCCCACAGACTACTTGTCCCTGAAACTGGTGCCGAATCGCCGCCTCCGCAATGATTCGCAGGGTTGCCGAACCTGGATCATTGGTTTCATCGGCGTGAAAGTCCAGGTTGAGGTTACGGGCTTTTGCTAGCGTAAACGCGCGATCGACCTGTGCCTCAATGTCCGGGTTCATGTAGGCAACGCCACCCAGAATGCCACCTAGCTCGGCGATCTGGTCGGCAAGCTGTTCACCCGCAGGCGTGAGGTAGTACTCCAATGACACCAGAGAAGCGGCTTGCAGGGTCAACCGCTCTGCCCAGGTTGCCTGGAGGGTCTTGAAGACGCTCAGGCTCCTAGCGGCTCGATCGCCTGCCGAATCGATGTGGGTGCGGAGAGCCTTTGTGCCGTGGGCGTAGCTGCACTTCAAACCAAACTCCATCCGGCGATACACATCGTCAGCATCCCAGTAGTTTTTAGCATCGGTTTGGCTGGTGTCGATCGCTCCCCCAAACGTGCAATCAGGATTCGGGGTGCGTTCCCAGATGTGCCCTTTATCCAGGTGCGTGTGTAAATCGACAAAGCAGGGAAAAACAATGCCGCTACAAAGATCAGCAGAGGGACTGTCATCACTGTGGTTTCCAGCCGGGGTCATGGTGGTGATGACACCTCCAACAATTTCAAGATCGACTAGCAGAAAGTCATCACAGACCAAGCGCTGAGTTTCTGGTGTTGGAAGGGGGGTGTGTGGGTTTTGCTCTAGTAATGGAGAGGGAACATGAGCATTTTTTAGCCAATAGCGATCGCAAGCCGGAATCATGAAGAAGGTCTCGGTAAATCAGGGATAGTTCGCTTCGCCATCGAATTTAAACATGCCCAAAAAACTGTAGGGTGAGCAAGTGCCTACCCTACAGTCATTGTTAACAATTTAACGCAAATAAAAATCAGCCAAACGCTAGACCGCCGCGAAGTATTCCTTCGACTTCTTAGGATCAGGGTTCATGGTGGCATCACCGGGCTTCCAGCCAGCAGGACAAACTTCATCGGGGTGAGACTGCACATACTGGATGGCTTGCAGTGTCCGCAAAGTTTCATCAACGCTGCGACCAAAGGACAGGTTGTTGATGGTGGCATGCTGAATGATGCCATCTTTGTCGATGATGAATAGACCGCGCAGAGCGATACCCGCATCTGGATCAAGGACGTTGTAGGCTGCGCTGACTTCTTTTTTGATGTCGGCAACAAGGGGGTAGTTGAGGTCGCCAATACCGCCACTCTTGCGATCGGTTTGAATCCACGCCAAGTGAGAAAATTCGCTGTCAACAGAAGCACCCAACACTTCGGTGCCTAGCTGTTTGAACTCATCGTAGCGATCGCTGAACGCGGTGATTTCGGTCGGGCAAACAAAGGTAAAGTCGAGCGGGTAGAAAAACAGCACGACGTACTTGCCACGGTAGTCGGACAACTTAATCGTTTTAAATTCTTGGTCGACCACAGCCGTTGCCGTGAAATCGGGAGCCGATTGTCCAACGCGCAAGCATCCTTCTTGAGTCATGAGATAACAGTCTCCTTCGATTGGGTATATGGGGTGCGTCTTGATCTTTCAGCACTTTTAGTTTGCAGAACAATTGGCAACGCTAGCCAAGTACTGATTCGGTACGCACAACGACCGATAACTTCAAGGACTGAGATGACTATATCATAGTCATAACGATTTTGAGTAAGGGCTGACGAGAAGGCGCGCGCTAACCCGATCGCTCTTTTCAGCAAAAGCGATTGAGTTAGCGCACCCTGTTCAGGTGAGAGGTTAGTTAGGGTTTAGAGGCGATCGATGGCTACAGCGATCGGGCAATGGTTCACAAGGTGAGCCACCGCCTTGGCATCGGTTGCTTCATTGAAAAGATGAAGCCGAGTTGCCTCTTCTATGACAAGAAACTAGGTGTGTAAGTGCAAGTTCCTATACCAAGTCCTGCAATAAAAGCTACAGATCTTGCCCTCATCCCCGACCCTTCTCCCCAGGGAGAAGGGCAGTAAAAGTCTTGTTCCCTCGCCCGTTGGGAAAGGGCTAGGGTGAGGGCGTATCTGTAGTCTTTGCTCATGGATTTGGTATTACACCAGAAGATCTCAAAACGTTAATCCGTGAGACGGCGATCGGCTCCTTCAAAACGTTGTGGACGATCCTGATGATCGTAGAGGGTTGAAGGAAGACATGCGACCACGACGCATCGAAATGCGAAAGCGCAAAGAATTTGGTCTTCAACCTTTCCTCTCAAGACGCTAGGCAACGCGTGGGACTAAACGGCTCATGAGCGACGAGAGTAGCCCTGTCCGCTCGATCATTCCCTTGCATTCACCCTGCGTGTCGGGTGCCTGATGCCGCAGAGGCTTAATCAGGTACAAACTTCAGCGAGACACCGTTCATGCAGTAGCGCTGACCAGTCGGCTTAGGACCATCCTCAAACACATGCCCCAAGTGCCCCCCACAGCGGCGACAGTGAGTTTCAACGCGGGTCATAAACAGCGACTTGTCAGTCGTTGTTTCAATGGCGCGATCGATCGGCTTGAAAAAGCTAGGCCAGCCGGTACCACTATCAAACTTAGTGTCTGACGAAAATAAGGGCAGGTCACAACCCATACAAACATAGGTACCTTTGCCATACTGCTTATCGAGCGGACTCGTACGGGCGCGTTCTGTACCATGCTGACGGAGCACTTGAAATTGCTCTGGAGTTAGAACACTACGCCACTCGTCCTCAGTTTTTTCAATCTCAAACTCATGCTTTGCGGTTGTCATGCTTATGCTCTCTCCGATAGTGTGATCGATCGGCTGCATTAACCATTGCAGCACTTGCCCTTAAAGCATCTGTCTACTCGTCTTACTTAGATTATTACCGATCTACCTGTATCGTTGTATGGCTAGCCTCAAAGGGAAGAGGCGAAGAACGCGATGCTATTTGAACAGAGGTTCGTCGCATGATTGACGAGTTTTTGGCAATGAGCGCTCAGTGCTTTGCTCTAACGTCGATCGTGAGTGATGCATCGATCGATTGCTACCTGGAGCGGCTCAATGACTTGTATAAACGCCCTCAGAGCCAAGCATTTGATGTCTAGAGCAACGGCATTTTGATGAAGACTGTATTAGTGAGAAAATGACAATGAAACAACTGCGAAGTCTTGTGAAGTCACTTTTACCGTTTCAAGTTCGTCATTTACTTCAGGCGTTGCATCGTGATTTCGTGTTCTGGCGAGCGATGAAGCGGTTCTTGAACGCTCCTGAAGCCTGCACACAGCTTGGAAGTCCTGTGCTTGCTGGCTTGATCTACGGTTGGGGAAACGAGGATTGGAGTGCGTTGGATGAATACCTTGTCGGTTGCATCAAGGAGGCTCTAAGCTCCGATGGAGCGATTTTGGAATGTGGCTCTGGGTTATCGACTATTGTTGTTGGGGCGATCGCTCAACAGCGTGGTCTGAGCCATTGGGCACTTGAGCACAATCCGGAGTGGGCGACGAAAGTGCAAAAGTATCTCAGTCGGTACAAGATCGATGCTGTGACCCTTTGCTCAAAGCCTCTTCAAGACTATGGTGCTTTTTCCTGGTATGCCCCTCCCCTGGAGCAAATGCCTGATCGCTTTGCCTTGATCGTTTGTGATGGTCCTCCTGGTAGCACAAAGGGCGGGAGGGTTGGACTCGTACCCATCATGAAAGAAAGACTGAAGCCGGGGTTGATCATACTCCTTGATGATGCCGCACGTGAACAGGAGCGCGCCATTGCAAAACGCTGGGAGGCTGAGCTTGGTGCCTCCAGCGAAATTATTGGTTGTCACAAGCCCTACATAAAAATGATCGTGACGGGGAGCCGATCGCCACAAACGACAGCCTGAGCAACCAGCATGAAGGGGACATTCGTCAAGCGTCGTCGCAAAGGTGCTGTCGGCTAGTAGTCACCGCACTCCACATCCATGCTTCAGCGTTGAAACCCTTTTGAAGACTTTTGTCCGCTGTCTTTGGGCTTCGACTTGCTCACTTCTTTAAGCGCCTCCTGGAATAGGTCATGCAGATGCAGGGGGACGCTGGCAATTTCCGGTAGCTCTGGCTGTAAGGGCTTTTTGTGTTCTTGCAGCAGTGCTTCTAGATCAGTCTGAAGGTCAAAATCGGGACGTTCGAGGAGCGATCGCAGTACCACCTCTAAGGAAACTGGAGAGGCTGTTGCGAGTCGCTGCCAAACGAAGGCATTGATGGCAGGATCGTCCAAATATTTACGAACGAGCTTTGCGGCTCCGGGGACGCTCTGCCAGTCCTCTGCTTGCAGCATGGTTTCAAACTGGGTGTAAGTGGGCAAAAACATCTGTCCCCAACGTGGATGCGCCAGCACGGTAATGCTTTCTGCCTTTTTTAATTCTGGCGGCAGTTCAATTTTGGGCGTGACCATTTTGGCGGCAGCTTCTTTACTCCTCAGCATGGTTGAAACGGCTTTGGCATCGGCTCCCATCGCTTCGGCTGCTGCCTCGATTTCGGCTTCGTCCATGCCTGCCTCTGCCGCAAGTTCTGCTAGCGATTTAGAGTCATCAATACCCGCTTCCGCCAGTTGCTTTTTGGTTAGCACGTCCTGAAATTCAGCAATTTTTTTACCAAGCTGATAGCCCGGTAGTGTGATCGCATCGCTACCAAAGAAGTCGAGAAAATCCTGATGATAGCGCTCGACCGATCGCCACGCTTCCTCCAGCAGTTCTGGCGCATCGCTGTAGAGGGATTCTTTGTAGTTCTGCTTGAAGTTGCCGATCGCCACGGCTAGCTTTGGCTTACCCAGATTTCCCATCACTTTCCACGGAGACGTAAACGTCCAATCTGTGGTGGTAACAGGTGCAATCTGAGTTAGCAAAATTTCGCCCAGCCTGAAGCGCTGCATCTCGTCTAACGCAGCAGGATCATTGGGTTTGACGGTGTAGTGTTTGGCTGTGAGCCAGTTCATCAGCTCAAAGCCATCCGGCAAACTCTTTATCACAGCAAAAAGACCGACAAAGCTACGCTGCCAGCCGTTGAGCAATTGTCGATCGCTCTCTGACAAATCCGGCGTAGCGGCAAGAAACAGCTCGATCGGCGTTTGCGTCCCAACCGTTCCCTCCATAACAAAGCGATCAACCACGAGCGCTTGCTGGTGCTGATCGGGCTGCTGCGATCGCGCCAGTTGCTCAGCAGAATAGCGTTCTAACGCGGTCGCTAAGTCTCCTTCAGCATCCAGCACAAAATCAACTAAGTCTTGCTTGAGCTGTCGCGATCGCGCCAAAATTGCATCCACGGTCTAACCTCAATACGTGTCTCGCCAGCATACGCTTTTAACATTATGACAAGCAAACCGTTGGTCAGTTTTCCAAGACTGAAGTAGACGCTGTCATGACGATCAGGCAGGATGGCTCTAGCTGTACTAGCCAGGGAAAGGGACGATCGCGAAGCGCTACCCACACATCCTTCGCTATTTCTGCCTGCACATGGTAGTCCTGCGCGTGATTAGAAGGTGTCTGAAACTTGAGGAAAAGGGTCATGCGATCGGGCGTTTCACTTGTCGTTGCCAGCCAGCAGGCAACCGTGTTGACGAGTGTGCGATCGTCCGTGAAGGTCAACTGGTGCGCCCGGATGCCCACATGGGCAAGACCATCGGGAAGCGACTCTTTGACGTGTAAGTGCAATCCCCAATCGATCGCGTCGATTTCAGTTGGCGAAGCCGCGATCGCGCAGGAGATATTTTGGCATCCGGTGAGCTGAGCCACTGCGTAAGAGGTCGGACGTTCAAACAGGCTTTGCTTGGGTGCGTGGGCGATCGCCACGCCATCATCCAAGACCATGAGATCCTGACACACGCGATATGCTTCTTCCAGGTTATGCGTCACTAATAAGCTCACCCCTTGAAAGTGGCGCAACTGCTCCGTCATCTCTTGTTCTAGCTGGCTACGCAAAAACGTATCCAGCGCAGAAAATGGTTCATCCAGCAAGAGTGCCTCTGGCTGACTCGCCAACGCTCTGGCAAGTGCCACCCGCTGCTGCTGCCCGCCCGATAGTTGATGAGGATAGCGATCGCCCATGCCTGCTAACTTCATCGTCATTAATTGCCGTTCCACGTGCTGCTGTTTTGCCTGGGCAGACAGACCTTTAGGCAGCCCAAAGGCAATGTTTTTTGCCACCGTCATGTGCGGGAAAAGAGCGTAGTTCTGTGCCAGAAAGCCAATGTGGCGATCGCGGCTCCGCACATGAATGCCTTGCTTGGAGTCAAAGAGTACGCGCCCATTCAACACAATCCGCCCCTTCGTTGGCGTTTCCATCCCAGCCAAACAGCGCAGCAGCATACTTTTGCCCGCCCCCGATCGTCCCAGAATACCGAGGGGTTCTTTAGCAGTGTCAAAGGCGATCGCTAGCTTGAAGTCGGAGAGGTGCTTTTGGATATCTACGGTTAAGCGAAGGGTGGGGGAGTGAGGAGTGGGGAGTGGGGAGTGGGGGGATAAGGGGTGAAGAGGGGAGGGGAAAGTGATTTCTGACTGCTGACTTCTTCTCAAGTCAGTGCCTTCTGCTTCGCGTGTGGAGCCAATAACTCCTGACTTCTGACTCCTGACTCCTGTTTGCTGCCAGAGATTGACTGCAAAAATGCCAGAGAGGGAAAGACTTATGATGGCGATCGACCAGAACCACGCTTCGTCGATCGCCCCTGCTTCCACGGCGAAGTAAATCGCCATTGGCATGGTTTGCGTCTCACCAGGAATATTGCCCGCCAGCATCAGCGTGGCACCAAATTCACCCAGCGCACGAGCAAATGCCAGCAGCGTTCCAGCGATAATGCCAGGAAGCGCCAACGGCAGCAGAATCTGGTAAAAGACTCTCCATTCCGAGGCTCCCAACGTGCGTGCGACGGCAAGAAGGCTGCTATCAACCTGCTCAAACGCTCCCACGGCTGTTCGATATATCAGTGGAAAGGCAACTACGGTGGCGGCAACGATCGCGCCGTACCAGGTAAACACCACGCTGAAATCAAATTGCTGGAGCGCTTGTCCAACCACCCCATTCTTGCCAAACAGCAGCAGCAGCAGAAACCCTACGACGGTCGGCGGCAACAGCAGTGGCGAAAGCAAAAGCCCTTCTAGCAAAAACTTGCCTTTGCCCCGGTAATGCAGCATGCCATACGCAACGGCAATGCCAAGCACAAACGTGATAGCGGTCGCTAATGTTGCTGTCTTAAGCGAAATCCACAGCGGGGAAAGATCAGAAGGCATGGGTAGCTTATCTACTTGACGATGAAGCCGTACTTCCGCAGGATGGCTTTTGCTTGATTGGTGGAGAGGAAGCGGGTGAAATCTATGGCGGCGGCAAGGTTTTTGCTGGCTTTCATGACTGCCATTGGGTACACGATCGGTGAGTGAGATGGTTCGCTGGCTGTGGCGACGATCGCCACTTTGTTTGTAGTCTTGGCATCGGTAAGATAGACAACGCCAGCATCAGCATTTCCGGCTGTGACGGCTGCTAGCACCTGGCGTACATTATTCGCCAAGACCAACTTTGATTTCACCTTCTCAGCAATGCCCAAGTTCTGAAACACTTGCGCGGCATATTGTCCGGCAGGGACGCTACGAGGCTCGCCGACCGCGATGCGCTTCACGTTCCCATTCGTCAAACTAGAAAACCCCGTAATGCGTGCCTTTGAGTCATTGGGCACAATTAGCACAAGCTTATTCGTCGCCAAGTTTGCTTGCGTATCAGGAGCCAGTAAGCCCTTTGACTCTAAGGCATCGACCTGCTTTTTGCCCGCAGAAAGAAACACATCGACAGGCGCACCCTGCTCAATCTGCTGCTGCAAGGCACCAGATGCTCCAAGGTTGTAGGTCAAGTTAGCTGGTTTATACAGAGGCTTAATTTCCTCTAGTACGTCTTTCAGGCTGATGGCAGCGGATATCAGCAGTGAGGGTCTATTTTGAGCGATCGCGCCAGACAAAACCCAAAAGCGAAAACTTATTGTGAGCGCGATCGCCACCAAAAGCAAAGCAAGGAAACGAAGAATGCGTCTGGTCATAAGATTTACTGCTAAATAGTACGCTTCTGCAAACCTGGTTCAGCCCTTGCCTGTCGCTCTAGGACTGCTTCTGTTGGTAGGATTTTAGCAGTCAATTAGTTTCTTACCAAGATAGTTGGTAATACCCATGCCAAGAAAAGAGCAAGGATGGATTACCTTCCAATCCTCAGAAGACGAACGGGCACTTTTAGAGCAGTACTGCCAGGAGTCACAGCGGACGAAGACAGAAATTTTACGAGAACTCATCCGCAGCCTTGACTCAACGCCTCACGATACTGTGCCAGGTCAGCCAGAAGCCCCAGTCAGTGCTCCTTTGGCTCCGCCGCCTTCAGCTCAGATAGAATTCGTCAGCCCCAAAAGACCGCTCAAAGTAAGCGCTCGTAACATCTTAAAAGGACGTATTAAACGGATTGTGACAGGCTCGGTGAATAGTGAGGTGATCCTGGAAATCGTGCAGCCAGTAGAATTGGTTTCGATTATTACGAAAGTTTCAGTAGAAGAGCTAGAACTGGCTGTAGGGCAGGAAGCGTATGCGGTCATTAAATCCAGCGATGTGGCGATCGCCAGAGACTAACCTCACGCTGACTGCTAAGGGGTTTGCGGTTTAACAACCTACCAAATAACCAGGTTTCGACTGCGCTCAACCTTCAGTCATCGCGAGTTGAGCGTAGCCGAAACCCAAACGACTGGTAGCTTATTTTCCTGCAATCCCCTAACTGCTGCATCTGTGTCACATCTTTTGCAAAATCAGGTCGATCAGGCTCTTTACAACTCGATCGCGATCCATTGGCATCATGTCTTTGCCGTAAAGCATCTCTTGGGTCAACATAAACGAGACTAACGACCCGAAGAAAATGTGCGCCATTGCCTCAGAATCAGCGATGCCAAGTTCTGGGTGAGCATCAAAGTAACCAGCGAGGAGACAGCGACCGCGTTGAATGACGGTACTCGTCTACAGCCGTGCCAATTCTGGAAAGCGCTCTGATTCGCCAATGATAATTCTGGTAATTGAGAGGTAGTTTTGGTCGGCGACTTTGGTCAGGTACGTTTCGGCAAGCTGACGTAGGCGCACAGCAGGATCGCCTGCAAAATCCTCCAGGGAAAACACGCTACGGAAGCGATCGAGCGTGATCTGTTCCATCAGTGCTTTAAACAAGCCCTCTTTATCCTGAAAGTGGCTGTAAATGGTTTGTTTCGCCACGCCAGCTTCAGCCGCAACCCGATCCATACTCGTTCCGGCATAGCCAGATTGCAGAAACACCTGCATCGCACCCTGCAAAATCTGCTCTCGTTTCTGATTGGTTGCAGAGGAGCTTTCCCGATGGAGCGTTGAGCGATCGTCAGGCTGGGGAACGGAATCGTTAAGCATAGTGATGTGCTGCTACGGCTCGACCATTGCATCGGCTGTGTCTGGAGGCACGAGCCATAAAGCCACAAGGAAACGGGTTTGCGCCGCATCACTCTCAGCCCACACAGTACCACCGAGATACGTTACCATTTGCTTGACTAACGCTAAACCTAACCCAGTCCCACCCTGGCTATAGCGATCGCTGCTTGGAATGCGATAGAACTTGTCAAAAATGCGTGGTAATTCAGCAGCAGCAATCTCAGTGCCAGTGTTGCTAATGCTAAGCTGCACTCGATCGGCGGGTTCGATGCAAACGGTCACTGTGATCTCGCCGCCAGGAGGCGTGTATTTACAGGCATTTGTCAGCAGCTCTGCGAGGATGCGCGTCAGCATGTTTGGGTCTGACACTATGGCTGGAAGGTCGGGTGGAATGCTCGTTTGCAGTGCTTGCCCACGCCTCTGGGCACGTTCCTGAAATACATCAATACTTTGCAAAAGCCATTCGTGGAGATCTAGAGAAAGCCACTCGATCGGACGTGCCCCTGCTTCAAGCTGCTGTAGCTCTAGCAAATCATTCACCAGGTTTAGTTCTCGATCGCACTGGTCACGCAAAATAGACAGGTAGCGAGTCGTGCGATCAACCGTCGTTGCGGCATCAAGTTCGCTCTGCTGTGTGAGCGTGATCTCTAGCATCTGAATTGCCATTTTAATGTTGGTCAACGGGGTACGCAGTTCGTGCGAAACGGTACTCAGAAAATCATCTTTGATTTGGCTCAGTTGTTCCAGTTCTACCGACCGAAGTTGCAACAACTGGATCTCTTGCACTGCCCGATCGCGTTCTTCTTGAAGTCGGCGTTGGGTATCGTCTCGGAACACCAGTACAGCGCCCGTAATCAAGCCTTTACGATCTTTAAGGGGCGCAATGCTGTCTGTCACGGGAAGGGTGCTACCGTCTTTTGTGGTCAGTAGCAGGCGTTCGTTCAAAAAAATGATGGTGTCTTCTTGCATCGCCGTCAGGGCGAGGTTGCCGATCGGCAGACGGCTCTCTTCATATATCACATCAAACACCTCGGTTAATTCCCGACCCCGCGCATCTGCTTGCTGCCAGCCCGTGAGCAACTCGGCAGAGCGGTTCAGAAACAGAATGCAACCTTGAGTGTTCGTCACAATCATGCCGTCCCCGATGCTTCTGAGGACGGTCGTCAACAGTTGCTCTCGTTCATAGTGACTGAGAGCCGTTTCGATCGCCACATACAGTTCCTTACTTTTCACCGGCTTGAGGATATAGCCAAAAGGACAGGTAATTTTTGCCCGATCTAAGGTGCTTTTGTCAGAATGCCCGGTGACATAAATTACCGGAATTTGCAGTTGAGTCCAGATTTGGTCTGCCGCCTGAACCCCATCCATCTCACCCTGAAGCCGAATATCCATCAGCACCAAGTCTGGGCGTAGTGCGCCTGCTGTGGCAATCGCCTCGGTTGCAGAACTGGCGATGCCTAAAACGTCATAGCCCAGCGTCTCCAGATTTTCCTGCAAATTGGCAGCAATGACATACTCATCCTCCACAATCAGGATTTGAATTGTTTCCGAGGGAGGGATGCCCACTGGGTCGGTGTCTAATGCTCTCATCATTGTCCTCTGGGAAACGTAACTGTAACGGATGTTCCCGATTGGCTGTGAATCGCCAAGGTGCCCTGAAGCTGCTTCACTAACCCTTGAATCAACGACAGCCCCAGGGTGGTAGTTTGCTTCAGGTCAAAATCTTGAGGGAATCCTACTCCATTATCTTGCACAATCAGGCATAGAGACTGGTCTTGCTGTTCATCAAGGATCACTTGAATTTCACCCACTTGCCCGTTTGAGAAGGCATACTTTAGCGCGTTGGACACTAGCTCATTGATAATTAAGCCGCAGGGAATCGCGGTATCGATCGCCAGTGAAATGGCATTGATGTGAGTCACCAGCTTGATCTGATTGGCATGAATGTTGTAGGAGTCGAATAGGTGGGCAGTGAGATCGGCAATATAGTGAGCAATATTGATCTTTGCGAGATCATCCGAGCTATAGAGTTTTTCGT
>Ga0209181_10002713_pt1 | contig 28563 bp, 28 predicted proteins | sample MAT05_FD_187208 | JGI IMG/M metagenome (GOLD analysis project Ga0209181, IMG submission 187208) | Freshwater microbial communities from Lake Fryxell liftoff mats and glacier meltwater in Antarctica - MAT-05 (SPAdes) (version 2) | ecosystem: Environmental > Aquatic > Freshwater > Ice > Liftoff...
GAGACGCGCCATCGCTGTGCCGTTCGGTGTACACGGCGATATTCGCCAGCGGCACCCCTGCGGTGTCAGTCACGCGCCCGCTGATCGTGCCGCCCAGTTCAAGAGTGAAGTCGATGCCGCCGATATTCACCACACTGTCGGTCAGGGTCAGGCGAGTCGCATCCTCGTAGCTGGTCTTTTCCTGCCAGAACTCACGGTGATAATCGAGCGATCCGCCGCACTCGACGCGCACATCCTGTCCTGCCTCGACCGTAAACGCAGCATACAGCGGGATCGGGTAAATCTGATAATTTCCAGTGGCATTGGTGCAGACCGAGCGCCAGGTGGTGCCGTCCCAGGCGCCGACGCCGATGTTCGCCAGCGGCACGCCCGCCGCGTCTTTGACCACGCCCAGGACGACACCGCCGCGCTGCACGGTGAAGTCGATGCCCGTGCGGTTGGGGGCGGGGCTGGTCAGGGTGATCGGCGTGGCGTTCTCCTGATTGACGGTCTCCTGCCAGTATTCCGGCACCCACAGCGTCTCGTTGCCCGTGCAGAACGAGTCGCCACTCACGATGGTGTAGGCAGTGTCGAGCGGAATTTGGGTGATGGTGTAGCTGCCATCGCCGTTGGTGCAGGTGCCGCGATTCGTGCCCAGCACGCGCACCGACACCAGCGCCAGCGCGACATTCGTCCCCTGGCGACGGACAACGCCGCTGATCGTGCCGGTTGACTGCGGCACATCCTGCGCGTGCAGCGGTATAGCGATTGCGGTTAGCAGGCAGAGGATCACCATGAGCGAGACAAGTCTCAAAACGTATGTGCGTATGCTGATCATGCTGGCTACCCCGTTTTTTGAGGTGTGACAAGAGCCAGAGTGTAACATGAAAAGCGGCGGCATTGTGGCAGTGAAACGAGGTTGGTATAAAAAAACAGCGCGGCTTGCTGCTAAGAAACAAGGAGCAGCGGGATGTAGCGCATCCCTCCCCACCCCTTCGACCATGCTTAGAATGACTTGCACCTGTCTATCCCGGCGAGCCGGGTGACGTGTGCTTTAGGACAGGGTGCCGCCCGCTTTGGTCAGCAGCGCGCCCAACGCCTTGAGCCTGGTCGAGACATCGCCCGACGCGCCTTCACCGGCGCTGGTCGTGCCCTTGCCCAGGCTGGTCAGGCAGGTGCCGATCGACTTGCCATTCAGCGGGCTGCTGGTCAACAGCGTCTTCAGCTCGGCGAGGTCGGCAGCGACCTGCTTGAGACCGGCATCGTCCGACCCTTCCAACTGAGCGTGCCAGCTCTCGATGTTCTTGACAGCGGCGGCGGGAGCCAGAGCAGTCAGCCCCCCATTGAGAGCGTCGATCGTCGCGTCGATGTCGTGTACTGCGGTGTTTTCCTGTGCCATTGTGTCATTGCCCTTTGGTAGATGTGGATTACGAGACCTGCATAATCGATTGGTTTTCGACGATGGCTGCCTACCCCGATGCAATCAACAAGGCAAATCTAACTAAAAAATATTGCGCGTCGATTAGCAGGATGTAAATGTTGTATGAATGTAGGTGTGATCGAGCGGACAGGTTTACATGCGGGGATCGACGGGAATCGTGTCGGCAGGGGGACAGGGATTAGCGTCCAATTGAACGAAGCAGGGGCATGATGTGCCATGTCCCTGCTTCGATACAATCCTGTCTCAGTTCAGTCGCTCCACCACCAATTTATTGAAGATGTCACGAACTCTCTACGCAGGGATAGCGTCCGATTCGTACTAAAATAGTTCTAAACAGCACGCGATTGATGTCGTTTAAGCGTATTGGGCGGTCAAAAGCTTCAGTTTGGCTTTTGCCTTGACCAGATTCAACATATCCAGCAGAGTCAGCGTCTTTTCGATCGCCTGCCGCTCGTCTGGCGTCAGTCCGGCGTTTCGATTCTTTTCGAGCAGTATGTCGATATGAGCCTGCACATCCGGCGAAACTTTATAGACTGCCAGCATTTCAAGCGTCGGCTGCGAAGTCAGGAAGTCCGCAATTTCCTCGAAAAGCGATTCTTCGACGATCTGCATGGTGCTGCCTCATCCACTCATCCTGCAGCCATGATAGCATGGATCGAGGGGCGTCATCCGCCCCTCGATGCGCAGGGTGTCGGCGCTACAGCCGCTCCGCCACCAGCTCGGCAATATCCATCACCACCGGACCGCCCTCGACCGCCGTCTGCGCGCTGGTGAACATCTGGGCACAGAAGGGACAGCCGACCGCCAGCACTTCGGCGCCAGTCGCCTTTGCCTCTTCGTAGCGCTCGACGGCGACCGATTTTGTCCCGTGTTCTTCCTCTTTCCAGAATTGCGCCCCGCCTGCCCCGCAGCAGAACGACTTTTTCTTATTACGCGGCATCTCGACCAGATCGACCCCCAGGCTGTTCAGCACGAAACGCGGCTCGTCCACCACGTCGTTCTGACGACCGAGGTAGCAGGGATCATGGAACGTGACGTTCGGCTGCTTGCTCGGACGGGCGGTCTCCGGCAGTTTGCCGCCGACGATCAATTCCTCGATGAACTCGGTGTGATGCACTACTTCGTAGCTGCCGCCAAACTGGTGATACTCTTTGCCGATATTGTGGAAACAGTGCGGACAGGTGACGACGATGCGGCGGTGCTTGCCCTCGAAGGTCGTGTTCAGTGTCTCGACGTTGGTCATGGCGAGTTCCTGATACAGATCTTCCTTGCCCGCACGTCGAGCGGCGTCCCCGGTACAGGTCTCGGTCTCGCCCAGCACGGCATAATTGACGTTCGCCTTTTGCAGCACCTTCACCAGCGCGCGGGCGGTGAGCTGGGCACGCGGGTCATAGCTGACGGCGCAGCCCGTCCAGTAGAGCACGTCGAAGTCGGGATTGACCTCGACCGTCGGGATGTCCATATCCTTTGCCCAGGCGAAACGCGGCGCGGTGCTGCCCCAGGGGTTGCCCTGGCGTTCCATGCCCTTGAAAGCACCTTGCAGCTCCGCGGGGAATTCCCCGCGCATCAGCACGGCATCGCGGCGAATTTCCAGGATGTCGAGCATCGGCTCATTGCCGACCGGACAAATATCGACGCAGGCGCCGCACGCCGTACACGCCCACACCGCCGACTCGCTGATGGCGCTCCCCATCAGCGGCAGCGGACTGGCGGCGCCCCCGGCGAAGCCTGCCATGTCGTCTTTGAGCAAAAAGCGCTTGTTGACCTCGTAGGCAGCCGGGGATAGTTCCTTGCCCGTCGTGTATGCCGGGCACACATCCTGACAGCGGTTGCACATGATGCAGGCAAAGCCGTCGAACAGGTGCGTCTTGGGCAGGTGTTCCAGCTTTTCCGCGCCGAACTGCTCGACCGACTCGTCCTCGAAGTCGAGCTTTTCCATCTCGCCCAGCGAGGTGCGGTGCGGACGTGTCAGGAAGTTGAGCGGCGCCATGAACAGATGCGCGTGCTTGCTGTACGGAAAGTAGGGCGTGAACAGCAGGATGCCGCCTAGTGCCACCCACCAGAAGAAGTGTTCCAGCAGACGCAGCCCGTCGGCGTTGTTGCCCGACCACATCGGCGCCACCAGCGAGGCGAACGGGCGTGCCGCGTCGAAAACGCCCGCTTCTGCGATCTGCACCGACTGACCGAGGAAGCGCGCCCCGACGTGCAGCAGGATGAACCCGGCGACGATCAGCGAGTCGGTGCTGATCGCGCCCGCCCTGACCTGGGGATGCAGCAGAATGTTGTCGTGATAGGTCAGGTCGCGCTTATTGGGCAGCACGAAGCGGCGCGCGATGAAGTAGCCGACGCCGAGCAGCACCACCACACTCAGCAGGTCACCGCCGAGCCGATACGCCGTGCTGAATACGCCCGTATCGCCCAGGAAGGTGTAATCGGGCAAAAAGCCCTCCAACACATCGGCGGCGTTGACCAGGAAATAATAGGTGAAGCCCCACACCACGCCTAAATGGATCAGGCTGGTGACCGGACGCGCGCGCAGAGTGGTGTGCTGTGTGAGGTAGACGCGCGCGGCAGTGAACAGACGTGCGGGCAGTCGATCCAGGTAGAGAGCGCGCGTGCCTCGGTTGATCGCGCCGAACATTTCTGCAAAGCCGCTGTAGGTCGCGCCGATGGCGAACAGCGCCAGCAGCACGAACGCCATTTGTTCAAAAGGGGTGAGCATCGTAAATAATCCTGTTTTGGTGTGTGCAATTGGTGGACATTCTAACGTCCACACGGCGATCCGGCAAAGCGCGAAAGCGCTGCGCATCTACGCTAGAATAGGATTAGTCCGGTTATAGCATTGGTTATAGCAAAGGAAGCTTTCCATGATCCCCGATTTTGCCGCAGTCGAACGTCACGAACTCACCCTAATCGAGTGGGCGCACCGCGAGGGCGTGACCACCGTCGCGCAGTTACGCAGCTTCACCGTCACCGTGCTGGACGAGATCGCCGCCATCCTGGGCGACGCCGACGACAGCGACGTGATTTTCATCCCTCACGATCCACTGGCAGACGATGGAAACGCCCCCGAACACGAGCGCCATCAGGGATGGTCGCTGGCGCATCTGATCGTCCATACCACCGCTACCGCCGAAGAATGGGCGGCGGTGAGCAGTCTGCTGGCGCGCGGGATCGCCTATCCGCGCGAACCGCGCCTGCGCTACGAGACCGACTGGCACAGCCTGACCACGCGCGCCGGGGTCGATCAGCGCCTTGCCGAGTCGCGGCGGATGTGTCTGGGCTATCTCGATGCTTTCCCGGATGCGCCGTTACTCGCGGTCGAGCGCGAGATGAGCGAACGCTTCACGGAGCTGTTTGGCAGGATGAACGCGATCGCGGGGTATCTGATGGGGCTGCGTCACGAGATCGGACATCTGGAACAGATGCGCGACGCCGCGCGTCAGGCACGGGCTGCGATCAATCCGCTGTAGAGACAAAGCCGTGACAGATGCGGCGGACGGCGGAATCGTGTACGATTGAGGACGATATTCCCTGTCCTCATCCGACGCCGATTGTCCATCAGGTGACCCGTGTACGACCCGATCCGTCTCTCCCGGCAAAGCGCGCCGCTGCGCTTCATCGCCCTGCATTTCGCCGCTGTCGGGGTGGTCAATCTGGTACTGTTCGCGGGGGGCGCCTTTCAGCCGCTGGCATCCGCGACGGGCGGGCTGGTCACCGGGTCGCTGGTGGCGAACGTCATCTTTCTGGCGGTGCTGGTGGCGTGGGTGATCGTGCGTCACGGCGATCTGCGTCTGGTGGACATCGGGCTGATCCCTGCCCGGCTGCCGCTGGCGCTGGCGGCGACGCTCGGTTTGTGGATCGCCGCGCAGCTCGTCCACGCTGTCGCCGGGCTGGTGACCTACGGCGCGGTAGAGGTGGCGTCGGTGTGGAACAGCGCCGGCGCGACGATCCTGCTTGGCGGTCTGCTGGCACAGTTGGGCGGCAACGCGCTGTTCGAGGAGATCGCCTATCGCGGGTTTGTGTTCCCACAGGTGTTCCTGCGACTGCGCAGGCTGGCAGGCGCGCGCTGGCTGCGTCTGATCGCGGCGGTAGCGATCTCACAGGGAATGTTCGCGCTCTCGCACATTCCCAACCGCCTCTATCTCGGCATGAGCCTGGAAGCGATCGCGGTCGATCTGCTGGTGCTGTTCGGAGTCGGCGTCTTTTTCACCGCCCTTTACATCCGCACCGACAACCTGTTTCTGGTCGTCGGCATTCACGCACTGGGCAACGCGCCGACGACGCTGTTTCGCAGCGCCCCCCTACTGGAGGGCGAAGGGGCGTCGATGGTCATCTACGCGCTGGTGATCGCCGGGTTCATGATCGCGCCCAGGGCACGTCGGCGCTGGCTGGCGCGACGCCGGGACGATCGTCCGCATCGACAAGCCGCTGAATCGGATTATGATTCAGCCGATGCACCCGTATTTGAGCCGCTTGACGCACGCGCTGATGAGCGCGAGGTCGAGTACGAAACAGATCAATCCCTGGAACCGCCTGGGCACAGCGCGCACAGCAGGCGCACAGTGACGCGCATAGTGACAGTAATGGAGAGTATGCCGTGAATCGCAACACGCCCCCTGACGATTTTGACCCGTTCGACGACCTGATCGCCGAGGAACTCGATACCTCCGACCGTCTCAGCGCCAGTCCCGCCGCCGTCGATCGCAATCGCAGCGATCGCGGCGAGGTCGAGCCGCGTCCGAATCGCGCCCCCTTTGGACGGCGCGGCGCCGCCAAAAACGCGCCGAAGCCCAAACCAGAACGACGCGCCGCCAGAGCCGCGCAGGACGATGATGACGACGATCTGTCGCTGCTGGATGCGATCGACGACAGCGACGATCTGATGGCGGAGATCGAGCGCAAGCCGCGCGGTGCCGATGTCGGCGGCGTCGATGTCGGCGCGCTGATCGGCGGCTTGCTCCAGGTCGTGATCAGCGCCATCCTGATCGCCGCGATCATGCTGCTGATCGGCGCGGGGGCGGTCATCGGCGCACGGGCGGCGGGAGTCATCCCCGGCGGTGCGATCGATCTGGCGGCGCTGGCACGTGGGGTTGGCGGTTCATCGGTCGTGCCGACGCAGCCCGCCCCGCTCCCCCTCGCTGCCGCGCTCGTCCCGACAACTGACGCGCCGACGACCGCAGCAGTCGCCGCTCTGCCCACCGGACAGCCGACCGCGATCGTCCCGCCGACCGCGACGCCGATCCCGGACTGTCGCCCCGCTGACCTGGCGGCGTGGTGGGCTTTACAAGCCGACAATTACGCCGACTTCACAGCGGTCACGCCGGAGACGATCGCCGCCGAGGACAATCCAGGCGCGCTGATCCAGCAGCTCATTTTCAAACAGGGATACTCGTCCGAGGTGACGGTGCCCAATCTGCCCGTGCCCTGCTATGAGGACGCGCGCGCGTCGCTTTTAGGCTTGATGGATCACACCATCGAGCGCGTGCGCGTGTTGTCGGCGGCGGGAGGGGTCGATCCGAGCGCGCTGGCGTTCGTGGAAGCCAATCTGAACGATGCGACCGCCGCCATGACCGGGACGCTGTGGCAGGTGGGCGCACTTGTGGAAGCCGATTCGCCGGTGGCGCTGAATGTCGCGCGCGGGAGCGGCGAGGGGTGCGGCGCCGCGACATGGTATGGACAGATCGAGCCGATCCGCGTCCAGTTCGCTGGCTATGCCGACCAGATCGATGTGGTGGCGCTGCCCGCCACCAGCGTGCGCGAGCTGATCACCAACATGCAGGCGGTGGCGGGCAACGCCGACGCGCTCACCGCCCCCGCCTGTGCCAGCGTGCCGAATCAACTGCGCGCCGCTGTCATGATCGACGCGATTGCCGCCTATACGAGTCTGCTCAGTGGGCAGACCGCCAACGCGAACCAGGCGTTCGACCGTGCCGCCTCCGCCGAAGCGCGCTATCGTGCCTGGGCAGCGTGGTTGGCGGGATGACATTATAAGGACACATAATAATGCGTCCTACGCCCACATCGGTTCGGCGTCGTTCATCTGTGCCAGCACTGCATCCAGCACATCATACGCCGAGGTATCGCTCGCCAGCACGACCATGCGCGTTCCCATATCGCTGTCCCATGTTTCCGGCGAGTCGCTGATCACGATCAGCGGCTCGAAATGGATCGAGTTCAGGTGCATGACGATCTCGTGCGGCATCGGATCGCCACTGTCCTCGATGACCACTGCATCTGGAAAGAAGGCGACGACCTGCGCCAGCGTGCCGTAGAGCGCATCTGCGGGCGCTGCGCACAATGACCACTCTCGAGTCGTGGCTGCCGATTCAAGGGCGGCGCGGCGGGGTTCGCTTCCGACAAAGATGAACAGGGGATATTCTGAAGACATAGTCGTTTTCGGCTCCTGGCGCGTTCCGTTATCTGAAATCATGATATGATCATCGCGCGTTTGCTGACAGAACCATTGGCAACCATTACCACCCGTCCACCTGTGAATCAAAGGTGTTCAGCCATGACGACCCCGACAATCGAAGCTCACGAGAAGCTGCTCGATGAGACCGGCTGGCGCATTCTGCACGCGCTCCAGGAAGATGCCCGCATCAGCTATGCCGAGCTGGTCGCCGCGTCGGGCTGACTCCGCCGGCGGTACAGGAGCGCGTCAAACGATTGGAAGACGCGGGCGTAATCAAGGGGTATCATGCCGAGATCGACCTCAAACGGGTAGGGGCGTCCGTCGTGGCATACGTCCGACTGGCGAACAGCGGCAGAGAATTCGATCGCCTGGGGGAAATCATCAAAGCGATGCCGAATATCCTGGAAGCGCATCATGTGTTAGGGGAAGACTGCTACGTGGTCAGGATCGCCGTCCCCAGTGTAGGCGCGCTGGAAGCCTTCTTTCGCCAGGTGAAGCCTTACGCCCACACCACCACCTCGATCATCGTGCATTCGCCCGTTCCACGCCGGACGATCTGTGCCGATATTGCCGACGATCCGACGCTTTAGCATTCACGTCTCAGCGCTCACGCTCAACTATCAGGAGCCACCCGTGTCCTCTCTCGACGACACCACCCCATCGCACCCACAGCCGACCCCCTCTCTGACGCTGGAAGCGGCACAGGCACGGATCACCGACCTGGAAACGCGACTCGCCGCCGCCGAAGCCGCCACCCGCCAGACAGCGGCAGGCTATCAACAGGTGATCGACAACCTGCCGATGCGTATTTTCTGGAAAGACCGCGACTCGCGCTATCGCGGGGTCAACCGTCAAATGCTGGTGGACTTGGGACAGCCCGACCCGGCGAAGGTGATCGGGCGCAGCGATGTCGATCTGGGAATGCCGGAGTCGGCTGCCTACCACAGCGACGACCAGCACGTGATGACCAGCGGTGAGCCCATGCGCGACAAAGAGGAACGGGTGATCGCGCCGACCGGGGAGGTCTATTACACCACCACCACCAAGATACCGCTGCGCGCGCCTGATGCTACGATCGAGGGCATCATCGGCACCTATTACGACATCACCCCGCGCAAGCTGCGCGAACTGATGCTCGAAAAGTTAGTGAAACAGACGATCGACATCATCGACCTGAGCGACTCGCTCGGTGATGCGCTGACCGCCGCCGACCTGCTGGAACAGCTCTCCAAAATTGGCGTCGCAGAACACGCCGACGCACTGACCTTTTTTTCCAATATCATTGGACCGGATGGCACGACCATCGAGGTCGAGATCGCTGCCAACTACACCCGCGCTGGCGTGACGGTGCCGACCCTGCCGATCAGCATGCGCTATCCAGCCAGTGATTTTTCTCTGCCTAAATTGTATATCGACGAGCCAGAGACCAATCTGCTGATCGAGAATGTCAGCCTCGATCCCCGTGTCGATCCGATCGCACGCGGCAATCTGCTCTATCTGAACATTCACAGCCTGATCATCGTGCCGCTCTACCGCTACGAGCGTCATATGGGTGCGATCATGATCTCGTTTTCGGCGCCGCGCACCTTCACCCCTGAAGAACGCGAATATTTCGACAAGCTGCCGCCGCTGCTGACGCAGATCGTCGAGCGTCTGCGCCTGCTGGACGAGCTGCGTGCCAGCGTCAACGAACTCAACGCCGCGCTGATCTTCAAAGATCAATTCCTGGCAATCATGAGCCACGAGCTGCGCACCCCACTCAACGCTATCCTGGGCTATTCCAGCATCGCCATGCAGATGGACGCCGGACAGCCAGGCGCCGCCGACAAGATCAAACACATGATGACGCGCGTGGTCGCCAACAGCGATCGACTGCTGAGTCTGATCAATGCCATCCTCGATCTGTCGCGTATCAACGCTGGACGGATCGAGATCGTCGCGGAGCCGTTCGACCTGCACGAATTGGCACGCAGCTGGCAGGAGGATTTTGCAGAACGGGTCACCGGCAAGAATCTCGCCTTTCAGTTCACGCTCGACGAAACACTGCCCGCGCAGATCGTCGGGGATCACGAACGCATCACCCAGATCGTCGGCAACCTGATCGAAAACGCGGTCAAATTCACGGAACAGGGATCGATCGATCTGCTGGTACGCAATCAGGGCGGGCGCCTGTGTATCCAGGTGCATGATACCGGGATCGGCATTTCACCGACCTGGCACCATCTGATCTTCGAGGAATTCCGGCGCGTCGAGATGGACTCGGTGCGCAAGACCGGCGGTGCCGGACTCGGACTGTCGATCGTGCAGCGGCTCGCACAGCTCATGGGCGGCGGTGTGACCGTCGAAAGCGAGATCGGCAAAGGCAGCACCTTCACCATCACCCTGCCGATCGTCCCCGTCCCGACCGTGACCCCGGCGTTGACCAGCGAAGGCGCCTGATCATGCCGCACAAATGGATCGACTCAAAAATGCCCCTGGGCGGCTGGCTGGTGCTGGTGGTAGACGACGAGGACGACAGCCGCGCGATCGCGGAGATTATGCTGATGATGGCGGGTGCCGAGGTGTCGCTGGCGCGCGACGGCGCAGAGGCGCTGGCGCTGCTGCACGGCAGCCCGGTCAAGCCCGCCTTTATCCTGTCCGATCTGTCGATGCCGGTCATGGACGGATGGCAGCTCATGCTGCGGCTGAGTCAGGACAGCATCTTGTCTGCCATCCCGATGATCGCGCTGACCGCCCATGCCATGCGTGGCGACCGCGAGCGGGCGCTGGCGGCTGGCTTTCGCAATCACATCACCAAGCCGCTCAACGCCTCGAAATTCGTCGATGGGCTGCTGGATATGCTGGTCAATATGCCGGAATTTGCCGAATCGCTGCGTGCCTGGCACGCTCAATAGGAGCCGTATCATGTCCGATCGCCACCTCCTGATCGTCGATGATGAACCGGACAGCGCCGAGGTCGCGGCGATGATGCTGGCGTCTGCTCACATCGCTACCACCATCGTGCATGATGCCTATGAGGCGATCACGCTGCTGGAAGCGCAGCCCGATGGCTACCGTGGTGTGCTGGTCGATCTGGCGATGCCGGGCATGGACGGGTTCGCCCTGCTGCGTCAGCTGCGCGCCGCCGCCACGACCGCGCATCTGCCTTTGATCGCCACGACCGCCTACCACACGCCGGAGCTGCGCGCCCAGGCGCTCAAAGCCGGATTCAACGCTTACTTTCCCAAGCCGCTCGACACCAGCGTTTTTTTGGGTATGCTGGAACGGATGCTGACCAGGGACGCATAAGAATCCATTTGAGTGATGCGCTTTTTCAACGTAGTGGCATGGCGTGCCGTGCCGGTTTCAAACAGGGTTTGGCACGCCAAACCCCTGCATTCGCCAGGAACGATGATTTACGGAGACTGAACCCGTGACCCCGCCTGACTCCACCGACCAGAATGCGCCGCTCTTCAAGCGGGCGCGCTACCGCACGATGCGGCAGCGCGCCGCGACCGACGAGACGCTGCCCCCGCTCGATCCCTACGATCCCTATGAACTCAGCGATTTCGACGACCTCGACGACGATACGCCCGATGATGACAACGACGACAGTGCCGACTCGCCGCGTTTCTGGACCAGCAACCGGTTAATCATGCTGATCCTGGCGCTGATCGTGCTGATCACCCTGCTGGCATACGATCTGCAAGGCGTGATCATCCCGCCGCCGCCGACCGACACCGCGCCGCTGATCGATCCGCTGGTGTGGACTCGCATTATGATATGATACGGGCGATTTTTCACGCGATCAGACGCCGCTCGGCGCACGGAAGCACGAACACATGAAGACCTTTCTCATGGGCGATATTCACGGTCAGCCCACCCGCCTGCGCACGCTGCTGATGGGTGTCCGACTGATCGATGCCGAAGGCGCGTGGTGCGGCGGCGATGCTAAACTGATCTTTCTGGGCGATCTGGTCGATCGGGGTCCCGATGGAATCGGCGTGATCGACCTGGTGATGCGTCTGCAAAGCCAGTGCGCGCCCGTCGGCGGGGAGGTGCGCTGTCTGCTCGGTAATCACGAGATCCAATTTCTCGCCGCCCATCGCTTTGCCAGGCAGGATCGACATTTCATCGAGACATGGCGGCGCAACGGCGGACAGGATGCGGATATGGCACGGCTGACCCCGCGCCATATCGCCTGGATCCGCAATCTGCCCGCGATCATGCGTCTCGGACCCAGGCTGCTCCTCCATGCCGATGCCGGGTTGTACCTGGCGCACGCGCCGACCATCGAGGGCGTCAACGCCAGCTTCCGCGCGACGCTCAACAGTCCTGATCCCGGCGATTGGGAAGACCTGGTGAGCGACTTTTCGCAGCATCGCGCTTTTGCCTCACAGCGCAAGGGAGAGGGGATGATGCGCGACTATCTGCGCTATTATGGCGGTGAACAGATCGTGCATGGACATACGCCGATCCAGGTGATGGCGGATGTGATCGTGCCGGTCGAGCCGTTCATCTATCTCGACAAGCGCGTCGTCAACATCGATGGCGGCATGGCGATGGGCGCGCCGGGCTTCATCTGGCAGGTGGCGTGATTCAGAAACCATCTGACTATTCTTGTTCAGGAAAGTGGAAGTACCACCTGACCTGTTGTTCGTTCAGATTGTGAATGATGAGCGTATGTCGCGCACGCTGGCACAAGCACGCGATGTGCTGCTGCCGAAGCGGATCGGCGGTCAGGTGCGGGTGTATGATAATGGCGAAGTTCGTGAGGAGGGAAAGTAATGATCGCTTACCAACATATCGCTGAACTGGCGGATCAACTGCCGCTGGTGGAGAAAGCCCGCCTGATCGAGCATCTGAGTGCCGCGCTGCGTCAGGATTTGGAGGTCGAAGCCTACAAACGGATGAACTGGCACGAATTCATCGACCGGACGGCTGGAATTCTTGCCGAAACGCCCATTCAGCGCTGGGAACAGGGTCAGAATGAAGTACGTGAGCCGCTGGAATGAAATATCTGCTCGACACTGATATTTGCATCCGCCACCTCAACCATCGCTCGGAGCATGTCACAGCGCGGCTCAAGGCGGAAAACGAGCGTGACATTGTCGTATGCTCAGTGGTGAGAGCCGAGCTTTACTTCGGCGCGATGAAAAGCGATACACCCGATGTCACGATGGCGCGGCAGCCCGCATTTGCCGAACGGTTCGTATCTTTGCCATTCGACGATGCCGCTGCGGAACACTACGCTCGCGTTCGGGCTGAACTGACACGAGCGGGAACTCCCATTGGACCCAACGACCTGATGATTGCCTCTGTCGCATTGGCAAACGAACTTACATTGGTCACGCATAACACGCGGGAATTTGGACGGGTGACGGGCTTGAAGATCGAGGATTGGGAAACAGAGACGACATGAGAACCCATCTGAAAATCAGATAGTGAGGGCATTGAGGAGACGGCGAATGGACGCCAACCAGAACATACCCTCACTACTGCGACAACATTCCGCTTCGGTTCTAAATGGTTGGGTAAACCTTCCATTTTACCGAATAGAAATATTCAGATGGTTTCTCAGCCCGCCGCGCGGACGCATCACGAGGAGTCCGGTTTGTATTCCCGACATTCATGATAAGGGTTGACGAGCTATGTCGCTGCTGACGGCGAGAGACCTCGCCAAAGAATTCGGAAACGACGAGATTTTCAGCGGCGTCTCGGTCGAGATCGCGCACGCCGCCCGGATCGCCCTGGTCGGACCCAACGGCGCGGGCAAGACGACACTGCTGTCGCTGCTGATGGGCACCGACCTGCCGAGCTACGGATCGGTGTCGCGCGCCAAAGGGCTGCGTATCGGCTTTCTGCCGCAGCGACCTGAGGTGTTGAGCGATCGCACCATCCTCCAGGAATGTCTGAGCGCCTTTGCCGAGGTACGCGCGCTGGAGACCGAGCTGGGCGATCTTGCCGAGCGGATGGCGGCGCCCGACGCCCCCGACTCGCTGATCGCGCGCTATGGTGTGCTGCAGGAACGGTTCGAGTCGGCGGGCGGCTACACCTACGAACAGCGCATCAAGACGGTGCTGCACGGACTCGGCTTCACACCGCAGGACGGCGATCGCACGCTGGGTGTCCTGAGCGGCGGACAAAAGACGCGCGCCCTGCTGGCGCGGCTGCTGCTGGAGGCGCCCGATCTGCTGGTGCTGGACGAGCCGACCAACCATCTCGACATCGACGCGATCGCCTGGCTCGAAGGCTATCTGAAGGAATTTCCCGGCGCGGTGCTGGTCGTCAGTCACGACCGCTACTTTATGGATGCGGTCGCCAACACGGTGTGGGAGCTGGACTTTGGCGCGCTCGAAAGCTACCGGGGCAGCTATTCGCGCTACGCCGCACAGCGCGAAGAGCGGCACGCACGCCGTCTGAAAGAATTCGAGTCGCAGCAGGAATTCGTCGCCAAAGAAGTCGAGTACATTCGCCGCAATCTCGCCGGGCAGAATACCAGACAGGCACAGGGTCGGCGCACCCGCCTGGAGCGGATGCTGCGCGACGACGCCCGTCTCAAGCCGCGATCGCGCCGCGATATGGCGCTCACTCTGGGCGATACCGCCCGGTCAGGCGATCTGGTGCTGCGCACGCTCGGCTTGCGTGTCGGCTATCCCGGCAAGCCGCTGTTCACGGCGCCAGACCTGACGCTCAGGCGCGGCGAGGTCGCGGCATTGATCGGCGGCAACGGCGTCGGCAAAAGCACGTTCATCAAGACGGCGATCGGGGCGCTGTCGCCGCTGGCGGGCGAGGTAAAGATCGGCGCGGCGGTGCAGATCGCCTACTTTGCTCAGGCGCACGAGCTGCTCGATCCCGACAGCACCCTGCTGGATGTGGTCACGTCCGCCAAGCCGATGACGGTCGGGGAAGCGCGCAATTATCTGGCGGCGTTTCTGTTCGAGGGCGATGATGTATTCAGGACGATCGCCACCCTCAGCGGCGGCGAACGCGGACGGGTCGCGCTGGCGGCAATGGCATTGAGCGGCGCCAATTTCCTGGTGCTGGACGAGCCGACCAACCATCTCGACATCGCCAGTCAGGAAATTTTGCAGAATGTGCTTGCCGACTTTCCTGGCACGATCCTGCTGGTCAGCCACGATCGCTATCTGATCGACGCGCTGGCGACGCACATCTGGACGGCAGCGCCGGGATCGTTCGAGACCTTTATCGGGGGCTATCGCGCCTATCTCGACGCCAGAGCCGCCGCGAAAAACGGCATGTCCACGTCACCCAGCAAAAATGCCGCCGCAGGGACGCACAACCATGCGTCCGCGCCCAAAAATGCCGCGCATCCGAGCGGACTCACGCCCTATGCCCGCAAGAAACGTGTGGAGGCGCTCGAAACGCGCATTCTGGAGTTTGAAGCGCAGCTGGCGGATGTGAGTAACCAGCTCGAACGTGCCAGCGCGTCTGGCGCAGCCGGGGAGGTAGCGAAGCTGGGCGCGACCTACACGCAGACCGAGTCGGCGCTGCATGAGGCGATGGTGGAGTGGGAAGGGCTGGTGGATTGAAAATGCAGGCAGATCGCCTCGACAACGGCTGCATCGCTCACTAGTCGGACGCATCATGATGCGTCCCTACGCTATAATCAGGATTCATAATCCCCATCGAGGAGTAAACAGGTATGGCATCGCAAGACAACGGCTATCTCGGCAGCCAACTGTACAAGATCAGACATTCCGCCGCGCACATCCTGGCGCAGGCGATGCTGGAACGCTTTCCTGAAGCCATGCTCGCTATCGGTCCGCCGATCGCCGACGGCTTCTACTACGACTTTCAACTGCCCGTCTCGCCATCCGACGAGGATATAGCATGGGTCGAGGCGCGCATGAAGGCGATCATCGCGTCGGGCGTCTCATTCAGTATGCGCGAGGTCAGCGCTGATGAAGCGCTGGCACAGTTCAAGGATCAGCCATTCAAGCGTGAGCTGATCGAAGACCTCGTACATGGGCGCGTCGATGAAAACGGCGAAGAGATCGCCGCCCCTGCGTCCACACTGACGTTCTACACGCAGGACAGCTTCACAGATTTATGCCGCGGACCGCATGTCGCCAATTCGCGCGAGATCGACCCGGAGGCGGTCAATATCACCTACAAGAAGCCTGCTGGCGCGTACTGGCGCGGCGACGAAAAGCGTCCGCAGCTGACGCGCATCTACGGGACGGCTTTCGAGTCGTCGGCTGATCTGGCGGACTATCTGACGCAGTTGGACGAGGCGCGCAAGCGCGATCATCGCATCATCGGGGAAAAGCTCGGCTTGTTCACGTTCAGCGCGCTGGTCGGCAAGGGGCTGCCGCTGTGGAAGCCGCGCGGCGCGGTGCTGCGCGACCTGCTGGAGCGCTGGCTGCGCGACACGCAGATCGACGGTGGCTATCTGCCGGTCGTCACGCCGCATATCGGCAACCTGAATCTGTACCGCACGTCGGGGCACTATCCGTATTATGCCGACAGCCAGTACGCGCCGATCCAGGTGGACGACGAAGAATTCCTGCTCAAGCCGATGAATTGTCCGCACCACATCATGATCTACAAGAGCGATATGCACTCGTACCGTGATCTGCCCGTGCGTCTGGCGGAATTTGGCACGGTCTACCGCTATGAACAGTCGGGCGAGCTGAACGGACTGACGCGCGTGCGCGGCTTCACGGTCGATGACGCGCATCTGTTCGTCACGCCCGATCAACTGCTGGAAGAATACAAAGCGGTGATCCGGCTGATCCAGTATGTATTCGGGGCGCTGGGCTTCACGGATTATCGCGCCCGCGTCGGCATCCGCGATCCCAAAAGCGACAAGTATGTCGGCAGCGATGAAAACTGGGAGCGCGCCAGCGCCGCCATCATTCAGGCGTGCGACGAGATCGGGCTGCGTTATCATGTCGCGGAGGGCGAGGCGGCGTTCTACGGACCCAAGCTCGACTTCATTTTCCGCGATGTGCTGAAGCGCGAATGGCAGCTAGGGACGGTGCAGGTCGATTACAACCTGCCGGAACGATTCGAGCTGGAGTACGTCGCCGAGGACGGGTCGCGTCAGCGCCCGGTCATGATCCACCGCGCGCCGTTTGGCAGTATGGAACGGTTCACGGGCATCCTGATCGAACACTTCAACGGCGCGTTTCCGGTGTGGCTGTCGCCCGTGCAGGCGATGCTGGTGCCGATCGCGGATCGGCATATCGAGTACGCCAACGGGGTGGCAAAGACGCTGAAGGCGATCGGGATGCGCGTCGAGGTGGACGGCAGCAAGGCGCGTATGGGCGCCAAGATCGCGTCTGCGCGCGAACAGCACATCCCGTATATCCTGGTCGTGGGTGACAAGGACGCCGCCGCCGGGACGGTCAGCGTGCGTCTGCGCACAGATGAAGACCTGGGCGCGCTGCCCCTGGACGACTTCAAGACGATGGTGGCGCGGCTGGTCGGGGAGCTGAGCCTGGAGCTGAAGTAGCGCGATGATAGGGTGCAGCCCCGCCGTGCAGGTCGGGCTGCACACTGTGTGTACGATCAGGGCGCAAAAATGCCTGTTTCTTGTTGAAGACGAAAGGACACGCGCCTATCATCACGATCGACTGAATTGATCAACAGCCGAAAGAAAAATGATCACCCTCACTATCGATACACTTATCGCCCCAATCCGTATCAACGCCACCGGGATCGCGCTCGTCGGTGATACGCGCGTCCCCCTGTCAGCGGTGGTGACGGGATTCCGCAATGGAGACTCGCCGGAACAGATCGTGGACAACTACGATGCTTTGACGCTGGCGGATGTCTGCGCGGTCATCGCCTACTATCTGCGTCACCGTGAGGTAGTCGATGGGTATCTGGCAGAACTGTTGGCGAGCGCTGCTGATGCACGGCGCGATCTGGAGTCGCGCGCGCCGGAGATGTTCACGCTCCAGGCACGACTACGGGCAATGAAACCGAAGCGCAGTCGATGATCCGCTTTCTGGCGGACGAAAATTTTAACAACCTGCTGGTTATTTCAGCAGCCCACGCGCCGCCTCCGCCGCCTGTCCGCGCGCGACCGTGACCTCCTGCCCATCCCTGAGCCGCTTCAGCTTGACCGACCCGGACGCGATCTCATCGGCGCCCAGCAGCGCCACCACCGGGACGCCCTTCTTGTCGGCGTAATTCATCTGCTTGCCGATATTCTTGTCCTGCATGTACAGCTCGGTGCGCACGCCCGCCGCGCGCAGCTCCGCCGCCAGGCGGGTCGAGTCGGGGCGGGTGTCGTCGCCAAACACACTCACGAACACCTCGACCACCGTGCCGCCGATGCCCGCCGGATACAATTCCAGGATGTCCATCACGTCGATGATGCGCTCGATCCCCAACGCCGTCCCGGTCGTGGGCAGCGTCTCGCCTCGGAACAGCCCGATCAGGTCGTCGTAGCGTCCGCCACCGCTGATGCTGCCCAGGTTCGGCTCGGTGATCAGCGTCTCGAAGATCGGTCCGGTGTAGTAGCCGAGTCCGCGCACCATCGTGAAGTCGAACTCGCAGCGATCGGTCGGCACGCTGGCATCCGCCAGGTGCGCCGCCAGCTCGCGCAGCTCGCGGACAGCGGCGACGGCGGCGGGGTGATCGCCCATGATACGGGCTGCAAAATCAAGACGCTCGGACGGCGCCACGTCGGACGCAATCAGGGTCATGATTTTGGCGATCACATCGGATGGCAAGCCGCGCTCGGTCAGCTCTTTTTCGACGCCCTCCGCGCCGACTTTATCGAATTTGTCGATGCTGCGATACAACTGTGCCAGCGGCTCACCCTCGACCCCGGCGTACAGCCCGATCGCTGTCAGCAGCTTGCGATTGTTGATCTTGACCGTGAACTGTGGAAAGCCCAGCCGCGTCAGCACCGCGACGATCAGCGCGATGATCTCGGCGTCGGCGGTCATGCCGGATACGCCCACGATGTCGGCGTCGCACTGGTAGAATTCGCGGTAGCGTCCGCGCTGCGGACGTTCGGCACGCCACACCGGGGCGATGTGATAACGGCGGAAGGGCAGCGTGATCTCGTTCTGATACTGCGCCACCACCCGCGCCAGCGGCACGGTCAGGTCATAGCGCAGCGACAATTCTTCCTTGCCACCGGGATGCTGCGCGTTGAAGATCAGCTTTTCGGCGTCTTCGCCATATTTGCCCATCAAGGTCTCGTGCAGTTCCAGCACGGGCGTTTGCAGCGGCTCAAACCCGAAGCGGTGAAATACGTCGCGCACGATTGCAAAGACGTATTCACGTTTGATCATCTCGGCGGGCAAAAAGTCGCGCATCCCTTTGGGAAGGCGGGGCTGAATCTTCGGCTGCGGCATCGGCTCACACTCGCGCGGTGATTTAGAGAATCAATGCGCTTAGTTTATCATAGAGGTGAACGGTTCGGCGGGGCATCTCGACGGGACAGGACGAGCAGACATGGCGATCGAAAAGACGGTCTTCATCAGCTATCGACGCAGCAGCTATTACACCGCGCTGGCGCTGTTCAAGGCGCTGACGGCGCGCGGATGGGACGTCTTTTTCGACTTTGACAGCATCGACTCCGGCTCGTTCGCGGAGACGATCCTGAGCCAGATTCGCGCCCGCGCTCATTTTATTCTGATTTTGCACGCCGATACCCTGGCTCGCACCGCCGAACCCGGCGACTGGGTGCGGCGCGAGATCGAGACGGCGATCGACGAAAAACGCAATTTCGTCCCGCTCACTCTGGATGACTTTGACTGGAAAGCCGCCGAACCCTACCTGAAAGGCAAGCTGGCGCTGGTGCAGGGCTACAATGCGCTGCCTGTGCCGCGCGGCTATTTCGACGAGGCGATCGACAAGCTGATCGAGCGCTATCTCAACAAGTCGCTCGATCTGGTGCTGCATCCGGCACCGCCGGCTGCCGAGGCGCAGGCGCAGCAGGCGATCGCCGCCGCCAGCGCCGCCCCCGCGCCGACGCCGCAGCAGTTGTCGGCGCAGGATTATTTCCAACAGTCGCTCACTCGGATCAGCAGCGGCGACATCGACGGCGCGATCGCCGCCGCCGAGAGCGCGATCCGGCTGGCGCCGATGAGCGCAGGCGGGTATCAGGCGCGCGGATGGGCGTATTTTCAACGCGGGTGGTGGCAGAATGTGATCGGCGATTACACCCAGGCGATCATGCTGTCCCCCAACGACGCCCGCGATTATATCAATCGCGGCTGGGCGCGCTTCAGCATGGGCGACGCCAACGGCGCGATTTTCGACTACAACGTCGCGCTCACGCTGATGCCCCACAACGGTATCGCCTACAACAATCGTGGGATGGCGTTCGCCATGCTCAACAATGCGCAAGCCGCCTATGCCGACTTCGAGATGGCGATCCGCCTCAATCCGTCGGCGTCACAGCCGTATTTCAATCGGGGCAACGCGCTGTTCGCGCTGGGCAATCTGCAAGGCGCGGCGTGGGATTACGAACAGGCGATCCGGCTGGCGCCGATGGTCGCCGCGCCCTATGGCGGTCGGGCGTCGGTCAAATACAACATGGGCGATCGGGCGGGCGCGATCCGCGACCTGGAATATGCGCTCACCCTCGACCCGACCTATCAGTACGCGCGCGAGTGGCTGAGTCGGCTGCGGGCGGGCTATTGAGGCAACAGCCCACCCGTTCCAGACAGCGAATCAGGGTTTATGGATCGGCGCACAGCCGCGCAGGGTCCGTGCGGTGATCAGTGTGGCACGCTCCAGCGATGCTGCGGGGCGTGCGATCATGCCCCGACTCCCCAAAGTTGTACTGTGTTCGTTTTTGTGACGATGGCGATCAGCGTCTCGTCGGGGTGAATAGCGACCGCGCCAGCGAGGGTATCCGGCTCGACGGCGATGCGCGCCACCTCGGTCAGGGTCACGCCATCGGCGGTGGGGGTCACGGTGTAGACCACCACCGCATCGCTCAATTGCAGGATGAGCAGGCTGCCCGATCGGGAGAACTGCACATCGAAAAGCTGCGAATCGGTCATCAGCTCGGCTGCCGCACGCCAGATGCCGCCGTCATCCACGCGCCAGACGCGCATCAGTGCATACGCCGACGTGACCAGCAGCGATCCATCAGGGCTGAAGCGCATACGGTCAACCGTGCCAAGTCCGCTGCTGCCGTTCAGCATGACAAAAGGATGCGGGTCCTCGATGCGTGCGCTTTCAGTCCCGTCTGCATTGATCAGTATGACAGCAGGTGTCTCGCTGAGGTCGGTGCCGCGCACGATCGGCGCCAGCGCGACTATGCCGTCTGACGCCGATGCCAGCGTGGCGCGATCGCTGCCCAGCGCCTCCAGGATGACAGAGGGACGACCATCGGCGAAATAGCGGACGACCGCGCTGCCCGTCTGCCCGTTGGCATCGGTCACGCGCACCTGCGCGATCACCCCGTCCGGCGGGACTTCCGTCAGCAGGGACAAGGTGTTCCCGTTGTCGCCAGCGATCGGGGCGAGACCGGCTGTTTGCAGCGTGACCGCCGTGTTGAGCGTTCCCAGCACATGCACCGGATTGGACTGGGTGCCTTCGACCCTTCCCCCTGCGATCAGCCGTGTGCCATCGGGGGTGAAAACGGCGACAGTGTAAGGGGTGCTGCCTCCGTCGATCTGCGTGAGCTCATCGAGTGACTCGGCATCGAACAGCGCTAAATCGCCCTGATCACTGATCGCCAGCAGCAGCGCGCCGTCGGGGGTGAAGCGTAAATCGAGGATCGATCCGGTCACAGCGACACTGGCGATGGGTTCGCCGCTCGCCAGCGCGAACAGCGTGAGACCACTGCCGCCGCCGACCGCCAACTGCGTGCCTGCGGGATTAAAAGCCAGGGCGTTGACAGGGCGCTCCAGGTCGAACGTGCTGAGTATTTCCGCGCTGACCGTATTCCACACGCGGACGAGGCTGTCACCCGTGACGCTGGCGAAGGTCGCACCGTCGGCGCTGAACGTCAGCGGGCTGGGACTCTGCCGGTTGGCGGTGTTCGTCGTATCGACGAGGGCGAACCGGCCGATAGCGCGCCTGCCCAGCACATCCCAGAATTGCACGCTGCCATCGGTGAGCGCCGCCGCCAGCAGCGATCCATCGGGCGTGAAGGCTGCGTTCGCCGCGCTGCCCTCGTCGATGATCAGCGGTATCATGATGTTCTCATCGAGCAAAATGACCGCGCCGTCTGCCAGCACGACGGCGGCGCGGTTGGGGGCGATCGCGGCGCTAAGGATCGGCGCCGGAAATGTCTCACGCCTGACCGAGCCCCCGGTGATGGTGTCCGAGATCACGACCACGCCGCTGTCGTCGCCGCTGATGATCCGATCCCCGTTCGGGCTGATCGCCAGCGCCGTCACCGAGGCGTCGTACCTTCCCACGAGTATCTGATCCAATAGTGCCAGACGCGGGGCGGTCGCAGGCGCGATCGCGTCGGGAGACAGCGCGCGTTCGCGCCCGGCAAACGCCGTTGAGAAGGCGACCGCGATCGCGCGCAGACGGGCATTGACCATGTCGCGCGGGCCGAACTCGGTCACCGCAGCGCGATAGGCTGTCCCTGCTTCGGCATAGCGCGCCCCCTCGAAGTAGGCATCTGCCACCCCATAGGCGGGCACATCCCAATTTGGGGCGAGCTGAACAGCAGTGGTGAAATCTGCTGCTGATTCGTCGTAGCGCCCCTGTTGAAAGCGGGCGACGGCGCGGTTGCGCACGAAATTCGCATCATCGGCGTCGAACGTGATCGCCGCGCTGAAATCCGCCTCGGCTGCTGCGAAATCATCCAGATTGAAATGGGCGATGCCGCGTCGATTGTGGATGTAAGCCGTCGCTTGCAGCGCGATCGCCCGGTCGTAATCGACGATCGCCGCCTGAGAGTCGCCCTGGTCGAGCAGCAGATCACCCCGGTTGACCCGCGTGTTGACACTATCTGGGTCGAGTCGCAGGGATTCAGTGTAATTGGCGAACGCTTCATCAAAATTTCCCAGGCGCACCTGGAAATAAGCGAGGTTGTTATACACGACCGCGTTATCCGGCGCGGCGGCTCGCGCGCACAGGGTTTCGGCGATCGCCATTTCGATCTGCTCGTTCTGAAAGGCTTCGGCTCCGCGCTGAAGGTAGGTGTCGGCATCGAGCGCCGGGTCGCACGACGCGCCCCCCGTTTGCGCGCTGGCAGACCCGATGCCGCTCGCCATCAGTACCGCGATGAATGTGTGCAAGACATAACGGCGCAATCGCATACGAAATTTTCCTTTACACCTGATGCGCAATGAAACTGGCAGCAGCAAGCATACCGTCTGAAACGCGGGGACACACGGTTCGGGCGGGTGACAGCGCGTTTCGTGATAGACTCTGATCATGATCGCGCACAGGCGAAATTCACTGGACATGCACTCATGACGACCGAACAAACACGCGCGATACCGCGCATCGAAAGCATAAAGATCAAGAACTACCGCGCGCTGCGCGATCTGGAATTGACCAACCTGACATCGCTCACTGTGTTTTTGGGTCCCAATGGCAGCGGAAAATCAACTATCTTCGACGTGTTCGCGTTTCTCGCGGAGTGCTTCAGCGTCGGCTTACGTAAAGCGTGGGATAAACGTAATCGGTTCCGTGAACTGCGCAGCCGTGACGCCAATGGATCGATTGGGTTTGAACTAAAATATCGTGAGCAGCCCAATAGTTCACCCATCACGTATCATTTAGCGATCGACGAAAATGAAAAGGGCCCGTTCGTCGCCGAAGAATGGCTCGCATGGCGGCGGGGCAAACAACATGGCGCACCGTTTCGGTTTCTCGATTTTCGTAATGGCAGAGGACAGGTCATCAGCGGCGAGGTACCAGAAGAAAGCGACGAGCGGGTCGAGGAACGCCTGAGCGCGCCGGATGTGTTGGCGGTCAATACCCTGGGGCAGCTCGCGCGGCATCCGCGCGTGAGCGCGCTGCGTGAATTCATCACCGGTTGGTATCTGTCGTACCTGAGTGCGGACAACACACGCGGCACCCCGGAAACGGGTCCGCAGGAGCATTTGTCGGAAAGTGGCGATAACCTGCCGAACGTGATCCAACATCTGCGCGAACAGAATCCCGACCAGTTAAATTACATTCTGAATCGTCTGTCACAGCGCGTCCCACGGTTAGAATCGGTGATCGCGGATGTCATGCAGGATGGGCGATTACTGCTGCAAATCAAGGATGCGCCTTTCAGCCGTCCTATCATGGCAAAATTTGCCTCTGATGGCACGCTCAAAATGCTGGCTTATCTGACGATGTTATTCGACCCTGACCCGCCCAGACTGATCGGGATCGAAGAGCCGGAGAATCAGCTGCATCCTCGACTGCTGTATGATTTGGCAGAAGAATGCCGCGCAGTATCCGCAAAAACGCAGTTGATGGTCACCACCCATTCACCATTTTTCGTCAATGGCTTGAAAGCAAACGAGCTGTGGGTGCTGTATCGCGGCGTGGACGGCTACACGAAAGTCCGTCGTGCCTCGGACATGCCCAACATCAACGAATTCATGGCAAACGGAGGCATGTTGGGCGATCTGTGGATGGAAGGGCATTTTGAAGTTGGCGATCCTTTGACGAATGCGGGCGGACCCAGGACGCGACGTTCCGGTCGGTCATAGGAAAAAGGACATGCTGCTTAATTTCTATGTCGAAGAACCGTCTGCCGAAGCGGTACTCATCGAGCTGGTGCCGCGCATTTTGCGGGATCACACGTTTGAGTTCGACATTTTTACGTTTCAAGGCAAACCAGCCCTGTTGCGGAATTTACCCAATCGTCTGAAAGCGTATCAACATCGCCAGGATGATTGGCGTGTGATCGTGCTGGTAGACCGTGATGACGATGATTGCCTGGTGCTGAAGCAGCAACTGGAGCAGTTCGCCCGCGCTGCTGGTCTCACGACACGCGCCGTTTCGCCTACGCATTTTCTCGTCATCAACCGCATTGCGACTGAAGAATTGGAAGCGTGGTTTTTTGGGGATGTTTACGCGATCAGAAGGGCGTATCCGCGTGTAGACACAAATCTGGCGCATCAAGCCCCTTATCGTGACTCGGACGCGATCAGAGGCGGCACATGGGAACACCTGGAACGCCTGCTCAAACATTATCACCCTGGTGGCTTAGAGAAAATACGGGCTGCACAGGATATTTCAAAGCATATGCAGCCAGAGCACAATCGCAGTCAAAGCTTTGGGGCATTTCGTGATGCGCTGTTGGGATTGTTTTCATAATCCGCACCGCGGATAGCCTTTTGAACAACGGCGCATCCTCCCCCGCTCACGTCCCGCGCAGTCCCTTGAGCGTGTCGTAGAGTGCCAGCAGCGAGTCCGGCGTCATCCCGTCCTGGGTGACCAGCGTGCGCCCGCCCTGAGGCGACTCGATCGTGAGGGTGTACTGAAACACATCCGGCGACGCGCCTGCCCCGCTGAAGGTGCCGTCGATGTCCAGAAATTGCAGCGCGACGATCTGCTCGGACAAGAGCGCAATCTGATTGGTGCTGAGGCGGGTGGTGACGCCATCGCGGATCAGCCGTCCGTCAGCAAACACAGTAATGTCGAGCGGCACCCCGCCGATGCCGCCCTGTTGATACAGGCTGATCACCCGGAATTCGATCGGGGCACGGGTGGGCGCGCCGGGCGTGGTATTGTCGGTGCGCAGCACCAGCGTACCGGGCGCGGTGTCGGGAATGCCGGCAATATCGTCCCCGGTCGGCAGTGAGAATACCTGCGCGTCGGCTGCACGCTCGATCGTCCCCTCGGCGGTCGGCGCGGGGATGGCGGTCGGCGGCGCAGGCGCGGGGGTGGGCGTGCCGCCGCACGCGGCGAGCAGCACGGTCAGGCTTGCAATAGCAGCGGTCAGGATACGTCGCATGGGCGGATCGCCTTTTTTTGACATTCGAGGTGGAGATACAAGCTTAGTCTAAACCTTCTTGCATGTTGTCCGCAATCTGATAAACAGGTCGTAAGCGTCCCCATGCCTAAAGGTGAGGGGAGGGATAGCGCCATTTTGATGACCATTCTGGTACAATCAGCCCGTCTCGCCTACCCACCCCTACGGTAACGCTCACCCATGACCGACACCCGCTGGACCAGCTTCGACCTGATCTTCTTCGACTGCGACAGCACCCTCAGCGCCATCGAAGGCATCGACGAACTGGCGCGCTTCAAAGGCAAAGAATGGCGTGTGTCCGTCCTGACGCAAAAAGCGATGGACGGCGATCTCGATCTGCGTGAGGTCTATGGCAAGCGGCTGGCTGCCATCCGTCCGACGCGCGGACAGCTCAAGGCGATCGAGACGCGCTACGCCGAGACGATGGTGCCCGACGCCGACAGCGTGATCGCCGCGCTGCACTATCTGGGCAAGCATGTCTTCATCATCAGCGGCGGGCTGGCTGACCCGGTGCGCGGCTTTGGCGCGCGGCTCGGCGTGGCGCCCGATCGGATTCGCGCCGTCGATCTGGAATACGACGAACTCGCCGGAGAATGGTGGCGCTATCACGACCCCGCCACGCAGCACGGGCAGACCTATTTCGCCTACGACGAGAGTCCGCTGACGGTATCGAGCGGCAAACCGCAGATCGTCAACGAGATGGCGGGCGATCTCCCCGGTCGCCGCATGATGGTCGGGGACGGGTCGAGCGATCTGGCGGCGAAAAGCGTGGTCGATCTGTTCGTCGGCTTTGGCGGGGTGGTGACGCGGGCGAAAGTGCGCGACGAGTCCGAGGCGTTCGTCAGGGTCAACTCGCTGGCGCCGATCCTGCCTATGGCGATTGGCGCGTCCGGCGCGGCGCGGCTGATAGGCACACCCCATCAGGCGGTGCTGGAGCGCGGTCTGGCGCTGGCGCTCGACGCCGAAGGACTGACGCTCAAGGGCGATCTGCTGCAAGCCTTCAAAGATGCTTTCGAGGAAAAAACATGAATTTGCATGGATTCTGCCCCCGCGCCGTCATCTTCGACATGGACGGACTGCTGATCGACAGCGAACCCATCTGGGAACAGGTCGAGGATGGCATCCTGACCCGGCGCAATCTGATCCTCGACCCGGCGGTGCGTGCCCGCTACATCGGGATGCGCATGGCGGACTTCTGGCGCGGCTTGTCTGAAGCCTATGCGCTCAACGAGCCTATTCACCTGCTGATCGCAGAAGCGGTCGATACGATGGCAGCGCGTGTGGGCACCGACGCCGCACTGCGTCCCGGCGCTGCCGACCTGATCGCGCTGCTGCAGGCGCGCGGTATTCCGTGCGCGATCGCCTCCAGCTCACCGATGGCGATCATCGACGCGGTGGTCGCCGCGCACGGATGGGAAACCCTGTTCGCCCGGCGCGTGAGCGGTGACGATGTGACGCACGGCAAGCCCGCCCCCGATATTTATCTGGAAGCCGCGCTGCGGATCGGCGTCGATCCCGCCGACTGTCTGGCGCTGGAAGACAGTCTCAACGGCACGCGCGCCGCCGTCGCCGCGCGCATGGTCACGGTGGCAGTCCCCGATCTGGCGCACACCAGCGCCGCCGCCTTCGACGGGGTGACCCCGTATATTTTCGAGAGTCTGCACGATGTGCGCGCCGCTTTGGAAGGATGCCGCTTTGACGCCTGAGACCCCATCAAAACAGTTCGCGGTCGTCGTCGCCACCGACATCACCGATGAGGGCTTGAGCCTGCTGCGCGGCGAGGACGACCTGATCGTCCACACCATCGCCCCGACCGCCGACGCCTTGCGCGATTACCTGCCGACCGTGCATGCGCTGATCGCCCGCGACGACGTGACCATCGACCGCGCGCTGCTGGACGCGGCGCCGAATCTGCGCGTGATCGGACGGGTCGGCGCCAGCCTGAACGGGATCGACATCGACGCGGCGTCGGTGCGCGGCATCGTCGTCATGAACACGCCCGGCGTGAGTGCGATCGCCGCTGGCGAACACACCGTCACGCTGATCCTGGCACTGGCGCGGCGGCTGGTGGAGGCGCACAACAGCCTGGGCGCGGGCTTCTGGCTGCTCGACCGCCGCCGTCAGGCGGGGACACAGCTCATGGGCAAGACGCTCGGCATCATCGGTTATGGGCGCGTCGGGCGGGTGGTGGCGGCGCGCTGTCTGGCGTTCGGGATGCAGGTGTTGGCGGCGGATCCGTACATCCGCGAAGAACAGATCGAGGATCGGCGGATTCAGTTGGTCGGGTTGAAAGAACTGCTCAACAAGAGCGATATCGTGTCGCTGCACGTCCCCGCCACCGCTGAGACCCGCACGCTGATTGACGCGCGGGCGATCGGGCTGATGAAGCGCGGCGCCCGGCTGATCAACACCGCCTTTGGCGGCGCGGTCGATGCCGACGCGCTGCACGAGGCGCTCGTGAGTGGACAGATCGGCGGCGCCGGACTGGATGTATATGCCCAGGAACCGCCCTACAACAGCCCGCTGATCGGCATGGACAACGTGATCCACACCCCGCACATCGCGGAAAACACCGTCGAGGCGACTCAGGACCTGTCGCTCCAGATCGCTGCCCAGGTCATGGACGCGCTGCGCGACGAGGATTATCGCAATGTGGTCAATCTGCCCTTTCTACCCGGCGTCGAGTACGAGACGACCCGTCCGTATCTGCGTCTGGCTGAACGGATCGGCGCGATCCTGGGCGTGCTGGCGCGGCTGCCTGTGCGTCGGATCGCGGTCGAGTATCGCGGGGACGACATGGAGGGATTGGTCAAGCCGCTGACGGTAGCGCTGCTGAAGGGTGTGCTGACCCCGGCATTCGGC
>Ga0209181_10002714_pt1 | contig 28555 bp, 20 predicted proteins | sample MAT05_FD_187208 | JGI IMG/M metagenome (GOLD analysis project Ga0209181, IMG submission 187208) | Freshwater microbial communities from Lake Fryxell liftoff mats and glacier meltwater in Antarctica - MAT-05 (SPAdes) (version 2) | ecosystem: Environmental > Aquatic > Freshwater > Ice > Liftoff...
CGATGCAAAAGCCACCGCCAATTGGATTTTGGTCAGCCTGTTCACGCTGTTCAATAAGGATGGCGTAGACCGTGAAGCGATTGCCGACATCAAGATCAAGCCCCCGCAGATGGCGGAACTGGTCAAACTGGTGACGAGCAGCGCACTCAATAAAGGCTCGGCGGAAAAAGTGCTGGCGATCATGTGGGAATCGGGCGATGATCCGGCGCACATCGTCGAGCGCGAAGGGCTGGTGCAGGTCAGCGACGCAGGCGCGATTGGCGAAGTGATCGCCAAAGTGCTGGCGGAAAATGCCGCGACAGTCGAGGGCTATCTCGGCGGCAAGGATAAACTTTTCGGCGCACTCATGGGGATGGCAATGAAGGCGCTGGCAGGAAAAGGGAACGCACAAATCGTTACCGATGCGCTCAAGGAACAACTCGAAGCCATGCGACAATAAAAATCACCGATGACGAGTAAAGACTTTTAACTTTTTACTCGTCATTTTCACTTTTACTAAAAACTAACGACTAATCACCAAAAAACCACCTATGACCCATATTTTCATCAGCTACAGCAAGCAAGACATCGACTTCGCCCGCTATTTGCGGACACTGTTGGAAAGCAGCGGCCTGCGCGTGTGGATTGATGAGGAACGCATCGAATCCGGCGGACGCTGGTGGAAGATCATCGAGAGCAACATTGATGTCTGTGCCGCGTTTCTGGTGATTATGTCGCCTCATGCTGAGGAATCGGATTGGGTGGAACGCGAGATTTTGCGCGCCGAACTCAAAAAGAAGCCGATCTATCCGGTGCTGCTGACGGGCGACTCATGGTCACGGTTGGCGAATATTCAATATGAAGACTTCCGCATTGGCTTACATGCCAAGTTATCGGCGCGTTTCATCGGACGGTTACAAGCCCATTTGCCCGCGTCCTTTGCTAAAACCATCGAATTCACCATTCAGCAAGGCGACATCAGAAAAGTTGAAGCCGATGTAGTTGCACTTAAGCATTCACGGGAATTTCGCGGCGCGGATATGATGGTGGCGCTTCAATTGGCGGCTGTGGCTGGGATTGCACAAACAGAACTGCAACCAGCGATAGGCGAATATGCGTATGTCGAAACTTTGGGAGCGATTGCCGCGCACAATGTCTTTTTTTATGGGATGGGGGTGCCGCGCCTGATTACCTATCAACTCATACGCGACCTTGCAACAAAAACACTCGGCGTATTGGGAGAGATTGCCCCAGAAACGCGCCATCTCGCCATGACGATTCATGGCCCCAACTTCGGCCTGGATGAAGTTGAGGCGCTTCTATCACAATTTGCAGGTTATATGGACGCGCTGGAAAGTTCGGAGTTTCCGTCTGCGCTGGAAAAAATCACCATTGTAGAGTGGAACGGAGATCGGGTAAAACGGCTGCGAGAGGCGTTACAACCGCATTTGGACGAAGCATCCTACGCCGAACTGCTGAAGAACGACTGGGGTTATCGCTTGTCGATCAGTCCCGAAGGCGATTCTTCCGAGCCTGATGGGAGTGCGATTGAAACCGCCGGAACGCAACCGCGCACCAGCGTCTACGTCGCTATGCCAGCCAATGATACGTTGGATGATGTCTTTTATTATGGGATTCAATCGCCTGTTCACGCACATGGATTGTTATGTGAACGGCTCGATCATCAAACGATGAATGAAGACGCGCTGACCCAAGCGAAAAGCCGCATCGACTCGGCGGCGGTGGTCGTCGCCGATTTGACAGGCGCGGATCCAACTGTTTATTTGCAGGTCGGCTACGCATGGGGCAAAGCCCGCCCGACGATCCTCATCCTTCAGAAGGGTCATGAAGCACGGCTCGAAGGGCATCAGTGCATCGTGTACGACAAAATCCGCGATATAGAATCCAAAATCGCGGAAGCGCTGAATGGCTTAAAAAGCGAAGGGCTGATCTAAAAGGAGAAACCATCATGCCCATTTCAAATGGGCAGTTGGTTGAGAGGTTTATCCTAACACTGCCTAAGCGCGTGAAACTAATGAAATAAATCCAGCATATAGTCCATCGACAGGCCTTGTGTCTCTAAATAGGCGCGGAGCTTACGACGGGCATCGTGCAGCAGCTTATACAGCGCATTCCGATTCGTCCCCATCTGTTCCGCTACTACATCCATCGGCACATTCCGCAGCGCCACCGCTGCTAAGGCTTGATATTGACGCTCGGTGAGCGCCTCTTCCAGCGCCCGATTAATCCGCACCAGCACATCAGAGCGTTCCACTGCTGTTTCAGGATTGGGCGGCGTGGAGTTTAGGCCGTTGTTGGTATTAATCGTGGTTGTCGGCGCAAGATCCCCATCCGCCGTCAAATCATCTAAGCTGAAATCTTTATAACGGGCGCGGCGCAGGTCACTAATCGCCATCCGCACAGCGATGCGATTTGCCCACGTCGTAAATTGGCTTTCGCCCCGAAAATTGGCAAGGTTATCCATCACACGCAGTGTTGCGTCTTGCGCCAGATCATCCGCCATGTGGCCTAATTCTTGCCCGGAAAGATCGCGTAGATCGCTCCGTTCTTGGGTGAGATAATACAAGATGCTGCGTTGCAAGCGTCCCCGCAGGTCTTGAATGGCAGTCGCTTGCGTTTCGCCGTCTCCGGTTAAGGCCGCAAGCCATTCTTCATTAGTGAGTGTTATCTGACTGGCGGTCATCATGGCCGCCGGGGTCAGGCTTTTTGGAAGGTAATGCGAATAACCAAATGTCCCAAACGGATGTCATCACCATCACGCAGCACACGCGGCTGATTGGCGACTAACTTCTGACCGTTTAGGAATGTCCCATTGGGGCTGCCGTTATCCACAATTTGCAGCGAGCCATCTTTGCGGATTACGGCGGCATGGCGGCGCGAAACCCCTTTGTCTAACCCGCCGTAGGGAGTTAGATCAATTTCGGGGACTTCATTAGTATCAGGATCAATCCGCCCAATCACCAATTCCTCAATGTTTTCCGCGTCAAAGATCATCGCTTTGGCGGTTTTTTCCACACTGATAATCAGATTCATGCGGGCATTAAACCGCGCAGATCCCCATTTAGGCACACCTTCTTCAAAGTCAGTATCGTTAAAAGACCGAGTGGCTGCTATCTCTCGTACAAGGTCAACCAGCGCTGTGCCGCAGTAAATGCAGATCTTCGCCGTGTCCTCGTTGTTTCGCCCGCATTCTGGACACTTAATCACAGAAAAATCCTCCACCAGGCGGCACAAATGCGCCGTCTTCTTAGTCACTATATTTTACCACGTCTTGTCCAGCACCGCTTTTGAGTCGGCCTTAATTCTAAAAAAGTAACTCACCTTACGCAGCCAGCCGCTCCGGGTTCAAAACCCAGAGCTACGCGCAATCTGGAAACCTCTAAAGAGGTTAAAGAACCTTTTTACTTAACCCCTTCAGGGGTTTTTAAACCCTCTAGCTGGCAGTTTTGAACTGCCATTGTCCAGTGATTTGAATGTCTGCGTAAGATCAGTAAATGAGTGATTGAAGGCGGCGATATCGCACATCGCCGCCTTTTGATTCAATGACCAACTAATTCTTGATAAATAGCGATCAGCCGATTAGCTACCACTTCCCCACTGTGCCGATCTTCAATTAACTGCCGAGAGCGCTGCCCCATCACATCTAAACGCTTTATATCTAAAACGGCTTCCAGCATCACCTCCGCAAGAGCCGCCGGGTTTTCCGAGGGCACAATCCAGCCATTACCATCGACTGTTTCCGGCATCCCTCCCACATCAGTAACAATCACTGCGCGTCCAAAACTCATCGCCGTGATAAGGGCAGCACTTTGATAAATATGTCGATAAGGATGCACAACAACATCCGCTGCTGTGTAATATGCCCACAAATCATCATGCGGAATAAATCCCTCATACAAATGCACATTCGCTAGTCGTGTGATTTGGTCTAGTGCGGGGATTTTCGCCCGTTCTAAAGGATCAGCTTTGCCAGCGATAACCAAGTGCAAATCGGGTCGTGTGGCAACAGCCCGTTTAAAAGCATCCAAAAGCACATCAACGCCTTTGTAATACCGAATTGAGCCAAAAAATAGCACTATAGGTACCTCTAGCGGAAGGCCAAGCTGCTGGCGTGCCTGCATTTTATCGGCCTTTCCACGATGATCTGTCTTATCAAATTCGATCAAAGGCACAATACGCATCCGATCTTTTGAGAAGCCAGGATACACTTTCAAAAAATCATCTACATTAGCCTGCGTATGCAGGATAAGCCGATCTGCCTCTTCATAAATCTTACGCAGCGGATCAGTCGAGGACTCCAGCGCAAATAAAGGCACAACATCATGTACCGTATGCACAACGGAAATGCCAAGCGCCTTCAACTGCCGAATAAGCCACACATCAAAGCGAGGTAAGCGGCTCCATTGAATATGGACGACATCCGGCTTAAGACGGCGGGCATCCTGTAAGACATGCCAATGCCCCAAAGGATAACTGATCCCACGCAGCACCCGGCGCAAACGTGGATATTTGAGCAAACGTGGGTTATCTAATCCGCGAAAATAAATTTGATTGGTTTGATAATGCTCAGGACGAGGCATCGTATCATCATATAAAAAACGTGATGTGATATAGCGTACCTGACATCCTGCTTGCGCCAATGCTTCACAAGTGGCTGCATCATAATAAGGTGTCAATTGTGCTGGATCAATTTGCCAAATCGTTAACGGCTTAGTATTTCCAGACATCGTTTAGTACCTGCCATTCTGCCTGCATTTTTGCATCGTTGATTGGGTCACGGCGAAATCTGGTTTTTAGCCATCGCATACTGGCTTTTCCCGTCAACTCAAGAATAAAAACCATTTTCAAGAACCAAACTGCGCTGTGGCGATGGCGTTTGCGAAAATAATATAAGGGGCTCAAATGATAGTTCCGCACACGAATAAGTGGATAACGTGAGACAGTGGTTGATCCATGATGTGTTACATTGGCATCTGGTAAGTAGACGATACGCTTGCCAAGCAGCAAGGCGCGTTCACATAAATCGGTATCTTCCGCAAAAAGAAAAAAGCCTTCATCAAAACCACTAAGCTGTTGATAGTCCTCACGCCTCATTGCTAAGCATGATCCTTGTAACCATGCAGCATCAAAAGCTTTTACCGCGTTTTTTGCTAGTGTTTGATAATGCCCATATACCAGTGAGGGTACAAAACGATCAAGTCCCCAATATTTAGCCAGTATTCTAAACGGGGTATAAGGTGCGCGAGCCGTCAAAGCAATTGTCCCGTCCGAATCATGTGTCCGTGGGCCAACAATGCCTACATCTGGATGAGCCTCCAAATATTCCATCAAAGTAGAAACTGCTTCTGACGTTAAAATTAAATCTGGATTGACCAATACGATCACAGCGCCTGATGATGCTTTAAAGCCCAAATTATTGGCGGCACCAAAGCCTAAGTTTTTTTCGTTGACAATCAATTTAATCGATGGAAATTCAGCAGCAATAATTTGTGCCGTTTCATCAGAGGAAGCATTATCGACCACAATCACTTCGACGTTCAGCGGCATTTGTACAATACCCTGCAAACATTCGCGGATAAGCGCACCAGTATTATAGGTAACGACCAAAAGGGAGAGAGTCTTCATAGCAATTTCAACTTACGCCTTAAAAAAATCATCAATAACGACTAATCCTTTTGAACGCCGATAAAAATTGATCACTGCTTGACTGAACCATGGCTTAGGGAAAAAGCTGTCGATTATCATCATAAACGCCAAAACCCGCAGCCGCAGCCGTCCTTTTAAAAGGACATGCAGGAGATGTTGCCGCGCCGCTTCCCCTTGCTTTTCTAACAAATAAACATGACCGAGATAAAAATTAACATAAAGAAAGGCTGTTCGCTTGAGTTCCAAAATACCGGGAGATAAATCAGTACGTTGGTAAATTTTTTGTATAATGATCGCCCAATCATGGTTAAATTTTACGATCTGGTTGGTCGTTTTACTACCGCCATGAAATCGAAAAGCCGCCATATTTCGCGGAATATAATCTGGCTTATAATCCGCCAGTACCATCCGCAGCCAATAATCCTGATCCATTAAATAATGAAAAGTCTCATCAAACAGACCAATATGGGCAGTCACTTCTCGCCGCCAAAAAAAGGCTGGTTGCGCCCACCGCATTCGCATGGTCAGGGCATCGCGTAAATTAAAGGATTGTGTTTTAAGGACAACGGGAAGAATTTTGCCTTCTGTATCAATCGTCAGACAATCCCCATAAATAAAGTCGACTTCAGGATGCGTCTGAAAATAATCCGCGACGAAAGCCAATGTGCCGTCAAGGTAAATATCGTCGGAATTAAGGTAGGCCAGAATATCACCGCTGGCAACGTGCAAGCCTTTATTGATAGCGTCCGATTGCCCGTTATCGCGCTCGGATGTCCATTTTAGACGGCTATCCTGAACATTTTTCAGAATATCAACGGTTTCGTCCGTCGAGCCGCCGTCCATGACGATATGTTCAACATGGGGATAATCCTGCTTTAAGATGCTGTCCAAAGTGGCTTGAATAAACTTCCCCTGATTGAATGAAGGCGTAATCACACTAATTCGTAAATCCTGTGGCATGGGCTGGCTTAACTTTCTTAACGGAATTCTGGTTAACCTGTACTACAATCAAAAGATTACGAATACGCATTGGGCTTTAATTTCATTATAATGCACATGCTAGGTTTAGACTGAAAAGAAAAATGATCGCATGGCTTTGACAGAACCGCGTGAACTAGACATAGTGCCTGATTATTCCGATGCGCTGGATAACCTCCCAGAGACGGTCATCCGTCCTTCTAAGGGATGGTCAGCGCTGCGCTTGCATGAATTGTGGGAATACCGCGAACTGTTGTATTTCCTTTCGTGGCGTGATATTAAGGTAAAATATAAACAGGCGGCGCTCGGCGCAACCTGGGCGATAATCCAACCGTTTATGACGATGGTGGCCTTTACGCTGTTCTTCGGTAATCTGGCGAATATGCAGTCCGATGGCGTTCCCTACCCTATTTTTTCTTACACGGCGCTCATCCCTTGGACGTTCTTCGCTGGAGGCTTGACCCAAGCCGCCAACAGCCTCGTCGCGGATGCCAATCTCGTGCGGAAGATTTATTATCCGCGTTTGCTTTCGCCGATGTCGGCGATTGTCAGTGCGCTGCCGGATTTCTTCCTCGCCTTCATCATCTTAATCGGCATGATGATTTTTTATGGCATTTACCCTAACCCGCTGACTCTGCTGCTATTAATCCCGCTGCTGCTATTAACAATTATCACGGCGCTCGGAATCGGTTTATGGCTGGCAGCACTCAACGTAGAATATCGGGATATTCGCTACACCCTGCCCTTTTTGGTGCAGTTCTGGTTATTTATTACGCCCATCGCCTACCCTTCCAGCTTGATTGACGAACCCTGGCGTACTATTTATGGCCTGAATCCGATGGCGGGTGTGGTCGAAGGCTTCCGCTGGGTGCTGCTCGGCAGCGGAAATCCGCCGGGACTCATGTTCCTCGTCTCCACTCTTGTCGCAGTTTTAGTGCTCATCGGCGGACTGTTTTATTTCCGCCGGATGGAGCGCACCTTCGGAGATGTGATATGAGCAGTCCGGCTATTCAAGTACGCGATCTCGCCAAAGAGTACAAACTCGGCGAGCGACAGGCACGCGGGTATAAATCGGCGCGGGATGTCATCGCAGGGATGTTCGAGAGGAGCAATGGGAACCGCGCCAGCAAAGAGACTTTTTGGGCTTTGAAGGATGTTAACTTTGATGTTCAGCATGGCGAAGTACTCGGTGTCATTGGACGAAACGGGGCAGGCAAAAGCACGTTGCTCAAAGTGCTGACGCGCATCACCGAACCGACACTCGGCGAAGTCCGACTGCGTGGGCGTGTGGGTTCGCTGCTAGAAGTCGGCACAGGTTTTCATCCCGAACTGACCGGACGCGAAAACATTTATCTCAACGGCGCGATTTTGGGAATGCACCGCCGAGAGACAGCGGCTAAATTTGATGAAATTGTCGATTTTGCGGAGGTTGAGCAGTTTATTGATACGCCTGTTAAGCGCTATTCCAGCGGCATGTATTTGCGGTTGGCGTTTGCTGTCGCCGCGCATTTAGAGCCGGAAATCTTGCTGGTGGATGAAGTGTTAGCCGTTGGTGACGCAGCCTTCCAGAAAAAATGCCTCGGCAAAATGGGCGATGTCGCCAAAAAAGGCCGCACTATCCTATTCGTCAGCCACAATATGGCGGCTATTGAAACCCTTTGCCAACGTGGCTTGGTCTTACATCATGGTCAGCCAAAATTTATGGGTTCCCAAACCGAAGCGATTAATGAATATCTTCAAATGGTGGGACAAGATACCATGATCGCGCTGGATCAGCGTCCAGATCGTCGCGGCAGTGGCGAAGTCCGTATAACCCATATTGAATTACGGGATACACTCGGAAACCCTATTGACCATGTGATGAGTGGGCAAGACGTTGATATTTATTTGCATTTCAAAACACAACCGGGCTTTAGTCGGCGGAATATCATTGCCAGTTTGATCTTAAAGACACAATTTGATACACCTGTTTTTCTTCATCATAACCGCTTAACGGGTGAAACCTTTGGTCAATTGCCATCACAGGGTGCTTTTATTCTCCGTGTACCACATTTACCCTTACCTTCTGCAAATTACCGCTTGGGCTTCTCAATAGTCGATCATAATGATTATCTTGACCAGCTCCTTGATGCCGTTGAACTAACTGTTATAGATGGCGATTTTTTCGGCTCCGGAGAAGTTCCCCCAGCGACACACGGGGTCGTCCTCGTCAATGGTCGTTGGCATATTGAGGCAGAGGTATAGAATCCGAACATGAATTTACATATGAAAAAGCACCTCAAGAATCTACTCCTCTATCAACGCTGGACACTCGCCTCTTATGAAGAAGTCCTAAAGGCGGAACATGATTTTTATGTGAATTATCTTCGTCCGGGAATGGTCGTTTTCGATGTCGGGGCAAATGTGGGCGAACTGACAAGTCTGTTTGCTCAATGTGTAGGCAAAGAAGGACACGTCCATTCCTTTGAAGCCACACGCACTACTTATGAAAAACTCGCTTCTACATATGCCAATATGCAACAAGTCACTGTCAATCATCTGGCTGTTGCCGATCAGGTAGGATATCTCCCCTTTCATATCTATGATGAAGCTCATGCGGAGTGGAATACATTAGCTAATCGCCCCTTGGATGTAAAACCTGTCCGCATAGATCAAGTCCCGGCAATGACAATTGATACTTACTGTCAGGAACAGCAGATCAGTAAAATTGATTTGCTTAAAATTGATGTTGAGGGCGCAGAATATCAGGTACTTTTGGGCGCACAAGCTATGTTAAAAGCGCATCGTATCCATAAATGTATTTTTGAATCGGGTACAACGACCCTCGATATGGGCAATCATCCTAGGGAGATCGTACGTTACCTAAAAGAACTCGGTTACAACATCCATAATGTCATTCGACGAGATCCGATATTTCCAGGCGGAGAAAACCGAAGTGCGGCCGTGTTTTCGATGCACGTTATCACGCTGGAGGCACAATGAGTAATCAAGTGAGTTGGTTTAAGCGATTACGCTGGATGATACGGCTTGAAGCGCGTTCCGGGAGACAACATCTTCGTGGCATACGCCAGAATATGGCGGCTTGGCCTCGCTTCTGGAAAGAGTATCACGAATATAATCGTCAGTCTCGGCACGATGCTCAACTCTCATTGCGCTATCTTTATCCTTGTTTAAATGATAACACCGACGAAACAGTCATTGAGCCGGTCTACTTCTATCAAGATTCTTGGGCTTTTGAAAAGATTGTCCAGCAGCATCCTTCCCTGCATGTCGATGTCGGCTCGCAGCATAAGTTCGTCGCCTTGTTGTCTAAAGTCGTCCCTGTAACAATGGTCGATATTCGTCCTCTCTCGCTGCCTCTTGATACACTCACCTTTAAAAAAGGTTCGATCTTGGAAATGCCATTCGAGACCGATTCGCTACCCTCTATATCGAGTATATGTGTTGTAGAGCATATCGGCCTAGGGCGTTATGGAGACCCACTCGACCCATACGGTACAGAAAAGGCAATTGCCGAATTAAAACGGGTCTTAGCGCCCGGCGGACGGCTCTATCTTTCTATACCAGTAGGCAATGAAAATATTACTGCTTTTAATGCGGGTCGTATCTTCAGGCTGTCGGATTTACTCAAACTGTTTGAACCTTTAATTGTGCTTGAACAGCGCTTTATTGTGGGTGATTCCTATCAAACAAATTATGAGTCTCGGCCTATGTTCGGCACAACAGGCTTGTTCGAACTCCTAAAGCCTAATAAGGAATAAACATATGCACGTTGAATCATGCTGTCAAGCACTCCTCAATAAAATTCTCGTGTATATCGATCCCCAACGGATTGGACATACCATTGATGTAGGCGTTGGTAATTTTAGTTTTTACTGCGTTACTTTTGCCAAATTAGGTTATTTTTCAGCAGCAGTTGAACCCTTGCCGGTGAAAACGCTACAGCGAGCTTGCAAAAAGTATCACGTTCAGTTATTTGAAAGTGTATTAAGCGAGGTCGATGGTACTGTGACCCTCTATCTGGGTACATTTCAGGGAGATAAAAATCTGAATCTGAGTTCGTTACAACCTAATTGGTGGGGTGCGTCTTCAGAAAAGCGTGAAGTAAAATCGCTGTCTCTGGCTACCCTTGTCAAACTTATTAATCCTTCGCTCATTAGCTGTTTTAAAATGGATGTGGAAGGGGCGGAAGAAACAATAATTCAGCAGTTTACCCAACTTAATCCGTCTCTTTTACCTGGTGTGATTATGTTTGAATATGGGGGTGGAGATATTCGTGAAAATGCCAAAGCAGGATGGTCATCTCAATATTTAGATTCGACAATGCGCTGTTTAGAGGTTTTGAAGCAACTTGGCTATGGCTTAAGTATTGTGATTGATGCAGCACAAGGAACCACAGAACGAATATATGATTTGCAAACTTCATCTATTACTCCTGAAGACTTCTTTCCATCTGAAGCATCATACGGAAATATCATAACATTACGCGGAAAAACATTTCCGAATAAGGCAATTGAGCAAATTTGTGAACCGTTCCGCGATAACGATGCTGTACCGCCGACAATATCTCTGGAAAATGAAACTATCCTATACTCAATATTAAAACGGTTAAAAAGAATCCTTCGTCCATGATTAAGCTTCATCCCATTGCCGATGCAAATCATGTCTGCCCATACTGCCATATTCCGCTGCGTATTATCGATTGGTATATGCCGGGAATGCGCTGTCTGGCAGATTTACATTGCGATCAGTGTAGGCGCGACTATTATGGCGATCTACTCTCTGGGCATGGGCTTTATGAACCCCTCCTCCTAGACAAATCAACAGGGGAAGTTGTTTATAATCCAACCCATAATGCTTGGTGGGAACAGTGGATGTCCGATTCTTACGCAAACCGAACAGACACCCCTTTGCCATTCGAAGTAAAAAGTTTTCGTCCATTACGCTCAGAAGCAGTATTGCTTAACTGCTTAGATACACTGTATGGACACTGCTTGTTAAAGCTGCTTAATGCTCAGTACTATCTTGATCATCATCCTGAGTTGGACTTAATTTTGATTATCCCGCGCATGTTCGCTTGGATGGTACCACAAGGGGTAGCGGAGGTGTGGGTTGTAGACCTAGCCCTAAAACGCGGGATCGAGTGGAATGAATGGCTTGCCGACCAAATTCACCAACGAGTCGAACTGTTAGAAAAATGTTGGTTAAGTGTTGCCTATTCGCATCCGCACCCGCGTGATTTTCAAATAGAACGTTTTACAAGCGTTCAGCCCTTCCCGTTAGAAGCATGGTCGATGCGGCTCGCACACCCTGTCATTACTTTTATCTGGCGCGATGATCGCGTTTGGGATCGTGGCTGGCGACGAACTTTACCCCAACGTGCTGTTTATCGCTTGCGGCGCGAGCTTCACTTAACCCATCCGCCTCTCATGCGGCAAAAACAAAATGTTATCAAATTGGCCAATGCGCTACGAAAAGCACTACCCACTTTGGAGTTTACAGTTGTTGGCTTAGGCAAACCCGGCGATTTACCTTCTTGGATTCAAGATCATCGCCAGCAAAAAATTGATGAAAAAACAGAACGTGCCTGGTGTGCGCTTTATGCCCTCAGCCAACTTGTAATCGGTATTCATGGCTCAAACATGCTGCTGCCTTCAGCTCATGCTGGCTCAGTCATTGAACTTATGCCGCCACGCTGGGGAAACATAGTGCAAGATTTGCTCCTGCGTGAGATAGACAGCCGGGACGCACTCTTTCGCTATCGTATCCTACCGCAGACCACATCACCTCATCTGACTGCCCTTATAGCGGTTTCTCTGCTGCAAGCCTATGGTGATATGCGAACCCGTATGGGCGCAGACTATCTCGATCATGCCGCCACCGATTTTCAAGCGATTCCTAAAATTCTTGCTGACTATCTACGAGTGGGCTAATGGCTTTATCAACCCCTATTGTATTCATCATTTTTAATCGTCCTGAACACACAGCGCGTGTTTTTGCAGAAATTGCCAGAGCGCAGCCCAAAAGGTTGTATCTTATCGCGGATGGCTCCCGTGTGGATCGCCCTGATGAGGCGGCATTATGTGCGGCTACGCGAGCGACTGCCGAGCGTATTGATTGGGATTGCGAAGTCATTAAACATTATTCCGAGGTCAATTTAGGCGCGGGCAGGCGACCTGCCACAGGCATTAGCTGGGTTTTTGAACGGGAGGAAGCGGCCATCATTTTGGAAGATGACTGCCTGCCACATCCGGCGTTCTTCCATTTTTGCGAAGAACTGCTCGCGTATTACCTTGATGATGAGCGTGTGATGATGATAAGTGGCGATAATTTTGCTTTACAATGGGAATCGGAAAAAGCGAGTTATCACTTCTCAAAATTTCCAGCCACATGGGGATGGGCAACCTGGCGTAGAGCATGGCAGCATTATAACTTTTCTATCGAAGACGGCTTTGAACCTCTCAATAAGCAAATAATCTACGACTTTTTAGAAGATAAACGCTATTACGACTTAATGATGAGTTCCTTTGAGAAGGTACTCAAGCATGAAGTTGCGACATGGGATTATCAGTGGTCGTATGCCTGCTTTACACATGGAGGTTTGACGGTTATTCCCTCGGTCAATCTAGTTTCTAACATTGGTTTTGGCTTAAACGCTACCCATACCACCAAAGCAACCAAAAAATTGGCGAACCTCCCCATTTTCCCCATAGAATTTCCCTTAAAATCGCCCCCTGCTGTCAAGACGGATTCAGGATATGACGAAGTGTTTTATCGCTTGATACGGGGGCGCAGCATCCGTCGCAAAGTCATCGTGATGTTCAAACGCCTGTTAAAGTGGGAGTCGCACCGCAAATGATGAAACAGCAGTTAAAAAATATTGCCCGTCCGGTATGGCGCAGATACCGTCATTGGATGACTGCGGCGCGGCTGCCCAATCAGGGGATGCGAGAGTTATATCAAGCCATGATTCAGAAATCACCGCGCACAGCGGGAAGGCTGAATGTATTTGGTTGGGATATAGAGTATGAAGATGCTCAAGCGCTCTATTCGATGCTCAGTTATCAAGTGATTAAAGGCTGGAATGACTTTTACACCACTCGTCCCAATCCATATATCTTAGACTGTGGCGCAAATATCGGGATTAGTGTTTTACGCTTTAAGCAGTTACATCCCGGCGCAAAGATTATCGCTTTCGAACCCGATGGGGATATTTGCGCGATGCTTAAACGCAACATTGAGCGTAACCACCTCAAAGATATTGAAATCGTGCAAGCAGCGGTATGGACAGAAAACACTCACTTGCAATTTGTAAGTGATGGATTGATGGGTGGGCATCTGACTACTGTGGAGGTGGAGTCCACTGTCACAGGAAAATCTAACACAGTAAAGGCCATTCGGTTGACTGATTATTTGGATAAACCTGTTGATTTGCTTAAAATCGATATTGAAGGCGCGGAACTACCCGTTTTAAAAAGCTGTGCGGCTTATCTCCATTACGTAGAAAAAATTATCGTCGAAGTGCATCATAATGTGGATCAGCCCGAAGTCTCGGCTGAAATCCTGCACATTCTGGCACAAGCTGGTTTTAAAGTCTCGATTAATTCAGACTGGCGGCTCATTTATCTTAATCCTCCTTTTGTCCGCGACCCAAATGCAGGCGAATTTGATCAGTATATTGTCGTGTGTGGTTGGCGATGACAGAAAAATACTTTTCCCCTCAACGCACCACAGCCGATGGTCGCGCCATGCTGAATGTCGGCTGCGGCGGACGCTTCCATCCTGACTGGACAAACGTCGATTTAAAAGCCGTTTCGCCGCTGGTGATTGAATATAACATCCTAAAAAATCTCCCATTTGAAGATAATGTGTTCGATGTCGTCTATCATTCTCATATCTTGGAGCATCTCTCACGCAGCGCCGGAGAAAAACTGCTGCGCGAGTGCGTCCGTGTCCTCAAACCGGGAGGAATTATTCGGGTCGTTGTCCCCGATTTAGCCTATAGCTGTCAGCTTTATCTGGAATGTTTAAAAGCTGTAAAAAATTCTGATGCAAAAAAACAAGCTCTTGCTGCTGAGAATTATCAATGGGCGCTGCTTAACTTAATCGACCAGATGGTGCGTACCCAGTCAGGCGGCGAAACAGCACCTTTCATTCGGCAAAAAATACTGCTCGACATAGAATTTATGATTAATACGGCAGGTGGCACAGAAGTTAAAATGCTCCGGCAAGGTATAGAAAACACAAAGTCGCAATCTACCTTGAGCCGAATCAAACGCTTAACCCCCGCGAAAACCTTACGACTTGTGAGCAACCGTATCAACAACGCAGCACAGCGGCTGATCGTAGGAACGCAGCATAAAGAAATTTTCTTTCGCCAGATGGGTGAAGTCCATCAATGGATGTACGACTCCTATTCATTGGGGGAACTGTTAAAACAGACCGGCTTTTCCCAGGTCAACTTTCTCACATCAGAAACAAGTGCCATAATCAAATGGGACACTTTTTATCTTGATATAGACAGAGATGGCGCAGTCCATAAGCCTAATTCTCTACTTGCAGAAGCGGTAAAGGCCACCAAGTCCTGATGTCGATAAAAGTTCTTCATTTGTGTACCCATGACATCAAAGGTGGCGCGGCAACAGCAGCTTATCGCCTGCACGCTGCACTAAACACCACTGAGGCATCTTCTCAAATGTTGGTCGCCAAAAAAGACAGCTTCGATCCCCAAGTTTTTACGCCGCGCAGCCGCACTATGCGCTTAAAAGTTGATTTTGCCTATCGTGGAGATCGCTGGCCTCTTAAGTTTTACCGCCACCGCACCACCTATGATTGGAATATAGGCTGGTTTCCGAATGGTATCGTCAGCGAGATTGAACGCTACCCAAGTGATATTATTCATCTCCACTGGACAGCATTGGGATTTATTCCTATTGGTGCATTACGTCGATTGAGACGGCCTATCGTATGGACACAATATGATATGGCCGGTTTTACTGGCGGATGCCATTACAGCGGTGTATGTAAGCGCTACGAAGGCGCTTGCGGGGCGTGTCCGATGCTAGGTTCACAGCAAGAATTTGACCTCAGCAGGCAAACATGGCGTTCTAAAGCCCGTGCATGGGCTGATCTCCCGCTCACGATTGTTACGTCAAGCCGCTGGCTGACGGACTGCGCTAAGGCCAGCAGTTTATTTCGCAATCAGCGGATTGAACGTATTCCAAGCGGTGTTGATATAAATCGATATAAACCACAAGATAAAGTGGCAGCACGTAACCTTTTCGGCTTGCCACAAGATAAAAAATTGATTTTATTCGTGGCGATGCGGGCGCTAACAGATCAGCGCAAAGGCATTCAGTACCTCATTCCTGCCCTCAAACAACTTGCTGCCCGTTGGCAAGGCGAGGCAGAATTAGTCATACTGGGTGCGGTAAAATCAAAAGATGCGCCGGATTTTGGCCTACCCGCCCATTATATGGGCTATCTGCATGATGAAGTGAGCATGACTCTGCTCTATTCAGCCGCAGATGTGTTTGTCGCACCCTCTGTGCAAGATAACCTACCTAACACAGTGGGAGAAGCATTAGCCTGTGGGACACCTTGCATCGCCTTCGACATCGGCGGCTTGCCCGATATGCTCAACCATCAGCAAAATGGCTACCTTGTGCGACCTTTTGAAGTCGATGATCTCGCCGCAGGAATCCATTGGGTGCTGGAAGATAACGAGCGGAGGGCAGCGCTTGCCGCCCAAGCCCGTCAAACCGCCGAAGAGCGTTTCGACATCAGCAAAATAGCGGCGCAATATGTTGCGCTCTATGACGATATCCTTAACGCAGGCGCGTCCAATCTTCCCTAACCCCCAATCCATAGACAGGCACATCCGCGACTGGAAGATCAGGCCAACGCGCCCGCAATGTCTCCCCAATGCCTAATGTATCTTGTGTAAAGAAGGTATTCAGCCAAGCTGTGCCATCTTCCACTGGGAGAGTCGGTGGATTCGGCAGCGCTGTAGTTAAAGCTGTTTCTAACCAACTCAAGCCCCTTCTTTCCGGCATGGCATTCATAGCATCAACGGCATCCAGCGCATAAGCCGCCTCGTCCGGCGCGAGCAGCGTTTGTGGCAGCCATTCCCAAACAGCATTTGGCGTTTGCTCAATGCTAAAGCGCGGCGCGGATACCTGCCATGTATCATCTAACTGGGGTAAATCCGGCTGCCAAGCATACGTTTGGTAATCGGTATAGTAACCGAGATTTTGCAAGGTCGCGGCGGTTAAAGTCTCTAATCGTGCCAATGGCGGTTGAATTATTGGAAGGAAACGATCTGTTATTGGGAAAACACCCTCTATAGACGCGTGGCGATAACTATCGGGTAGGCCACCCTGCCCCGGAGCAAATTGGCTCGCATCAGCCGCAATACGCAGAGTCCCAGAAGAATCCACATACGGCGCAAATAAGCTGTAGTTGTAGGCCAACCATACCGGAAGATCAAGCTGACGAGCGAGACGATCTCTCGTAATTTGAGCCGTCCGATCAAGCAGGGGAATTAAAGATTCAATAGGTCTTGCGAACAAGGTTGGGTATTGGGACGAAATCACCGTCGCGGCACTATGCTGATTTACGGCCTGAATTTCCGCCAATGAATCACGTAAAAGCTGTAAACCAACCCCATAAGAGGGTACTGGTTCGCGTACAGGCGGGGTAGCCTGCCTTGAGGGATAGGTATAAACACTGCCGAAAGCATCCGGCCCCAGCGGATCACGCTGCAAATAACGCCCAATTTGCGGCGAATAGACGCGCCCATTGATGAAGTACAAATTCATTTGTGCATCCCAGAGGATGTCATCTCGTAGAATTTGCAGCGGTGAAATCGCCAGTAGTTCCGCCGGGATTGCACCATCCACACAAGGATCATCATTCGCCAGCGGCATATCCAGTGTCAAGAAACGCCCGGTAGGATCAAAAAGCCAAGCCGGACTCGTTGTATTTTCGTCAATTTGCGCCGCTAGAATCTGGGTGCGCGCATCGTTGAGCAGCCAAGTAACTTCATCTTCGCCTTTTGCTTGGAAGAAACCAGGCAAATCATTGGTTTGCCCGTAATACACTGCCTCTTGTTCGTCAGAACTAGACAACAATGCATTGCTATCACCGATATAATTTAGTGTTTGCCCACCTATTGCGTTTAATCGATTACGTGCGTCATAGATATAAGTCTGCTGAATCGTGCTGGTGTTATCGCGCACACTCACTAAGCGGTTCGCGCCGTCATAGTCATAACGCAAGCAAACAGCCTGATCTTCACCAGATTTAACAGCAATGAGATTACCTGCGTCGTTATAATCATACGTGAAGAGGATAATATCCTGCTGGGCATTGCCACGTATCAGCGTCAATGTAGAAAGCGTTACCGTCGCCAGCGCCAAGAAAAACATCCGGCGGCGATTAGGTGAACGGGTGAACCAGCCGAATAACGGTAGCAGCAGCAAAATCGGTGCAGCTTGTTCAGCGGGTGTCAAGCGACTGATTCGTGTTTCTTTGCGCGTAAGTTGATTGACGTTCTCGTAACTGTAATTGATTGTGACCTGCGTTTGTTCAGGATCGCCGTACTGACGTGTTTCGGTTAAGCGCTGTCCAAGTGGATCATAGGTGAAAGTGAGCAAATAGAGCAGTTGTCCTTTTGCCCGATCATTAATCCTCATCGTCAAGGGGCGACCATCATTATCATAGCCGATCAAGACCACATAACCGCTGCTTTCCAGCGTAAAAAACTCCTCCAACCCGGTGATGCCCAAGCGCTGCACCTCGCCAGAGGAGTCCGTTACATAATCGACAAAGAGGTTGTTTTGCTCATAAGTGACACTCAAGCCATCCAGCAGACGGTTGAGCTGAAGTTCTGCAACTTCCCCATTCGCCCAGATGACTTCGACGATCAAAACACGCCCATCGGTCGTAATCGAATACCCGAAATCCACCAGCGGCGCGTCAGGCGCGCGTTCTGCCGACACATAATCTACGACATCCAAAAATCCACGTTCATCCAGCGCAAAGCGAATTCCCTCGCCTGTGCTGGCATCCGTGATCGTATAGCCCTGATTATTGGCCTCATAAGTGTAAATCAAGCGGTGATTGTTCAGTTCAATTTCGGTCAGCCTGCCAAATTCGTCATAGGTGTAACGCTGCGGATCTGTGCCATTGATTTGGGCCAATTGATCCAAATTGGCATAAATCGGTTGATACAGGCTGCTGCCATTCCCACTTTCTGAGCCATTCACCGCAATAGCTTCCAGTAAACCAAGTGCATCTTGATGCTCAATGTCTACCCCGCCCCATGAGGTTAATTGCCCATCAGGGGAATATGTGTAAACGATTGAAGGAGTCTGACCACCGGGGAAAGTCTGCTCAATCAGCCGACCCAGCGCATCATAGGCATAGTTTTCCAGCACCCTTCCCTGTCCGTCTTGTCCCGCACAATCCTCATAGAATGCGCTGTTTTCTGCCCGCGCACGGCAAATGCCGCTTACTTGATCAAGCGCATCATATTGCAGGAGCAAACGTACCCCTGTGGGGCCGTCTACCGTTGCCAACCGATTAAGCGCATCATAGGTATAATTAAAGGTCTGTCCACCTGCGTTCTGATAGTTAATCAGATTACCCGTATCGTCATAAGAGAAAGTGGTGATATTTTCTTCCTGATCAATATAACGCAAAGGCCGCCCTTGCGCGTCATAATTAAAGCGTTCTGAAGTGCGCCGGATTTCGTCCGTCTGTAAGCAGGCATCCAAAGGTGCGGTGGGGTCATTAGTCACGCTATTGGGGTTAACGCATATTTCGGTGCTGATTTCGATTAGAAGGTCGTTAGCATCATAGGTATAGACGACACGCTGCCCCGGTCCACGTAAGGTAATACTCCGTTGGCGAGAAGCGCTGTCACCGGAAGAAAATGTAAATTGGCGTGTGCTATTGCGTGTCGCCAAGACATTGACAACAGCCCCGTTCCGATCATAACTGTAGGTTGTCGCCCCTTCCCCATCAGCATCACTTTGGCTAACTAATCGATTAAGGGCATCATAGACCAACACGCTGCTCGCCCCAAAACCATCCGTCAATTCCAAGAGCGGCTGACCATCGACATAATTGAACGCCCAAACGCGCCCATCAGCTTCAGCATTTATCAGCCGACCTAACGCATCATACGTAAAGTTCACGCCAGCGGTATTGGGGATTTGCGTATTCAGCAGTTCACCAGCGGGGGTATACGTAAATTCCCGCGCCCAATTGGTGCTGCCCGTCGCATCTTCGATCTGTATTACGCCGGGCGCATCATAAGCCAGTGTCAGATAACGCGCTGGATTGCCGCCCACAGGCTGCGACTGCCGCCAGGCTGCCAACCTTCCAGCAGCATCATAGGTCAATTCATGGGAACGCTCTAAGGTGCTGTCCCCCACCGCATCATCAATACGCCAGACCACGCCAAAGCTGTCAAAACTGTAGCGGGTCAGGTTGCCACGCTGATCGGTTACAACGAGCGTATTGGTCTGATCGTCCCAATCAAATACCGTGATGTTGCCCCTAGGGCCAATAATGCTTGTTAAGCGTAACGGATTATGGGCATCTTCATAAGAATACGTGGTCGTGCTGCCTAGTGGCGAAATCGCCGTTGAGAGCAGCCCAGCCGCATTATATCCGTAAATGGTGGCATTACCTGTGCGCGCATCCTGCTGAACCGTCAACTGCCCCAGGTCGTTATAGACATAAATAGTACCGCGTCTGAGTCCATCCAATTCAGAAGTGAGCAAATCAGCTTCGTTATAGGTAAAAGTAAATGAGGCTTCCGGCGAATTGGCGGTATTCATAGATCGTACCCGACCCAATGTATCGTGGAGATACTCACGTACAAAACCGTTGTCATCTTCCCAACGGATTAAATCGCCTGTCGCATTATAAAGCAGCGTCCAATTGTTGATGCTAGCGGCATCGCTAAACGTGACCAGCACCCGCCATTGATGCGCTTCGGGATCGCCAATATAAGCATAATCTCGCGCTCCAGATTCATCCTCAATACGGACAACACGCCCGGCTGCGTCATAAGTCATCGCCAAGGCAAAAGTCCCGCCAGCACAATCCGGCGTTTCCCCCACCTCGCCTTCGCCCGGCACAGCATAGATAATTTTTTCCACGCCGCCATCAAGTGGGCAGTAGCTCACCCCATACGTTCCGTCCGTGCCATCGGTGGCGGTCTGCGGACGACCCTTAAAATCAACTGTGGCTTGTAAGGAAGGACGCGGCAAAATTTCACCACTGTTAAGCAGCACGTCAATTTGCGCCACTTCCACACTGCTAGGCCGCCCCGCTTGATAACTTCCCCAAGTTTGCTCATTAATCCGCGCCCCGTCGGATTCATCCAATGAAAAACTGATGGGTGCAGCTTGATTAAGCGGGGAAAATTCCCAATTTTGCGTCTCGTCTAGTTCTTCGTCACCATCATCATTGGCTGAAACGCGAGTCACCCGCCGCAACTGCCAAAGCGAGTCGAAAATCATTTCAGATGTAGAAATCAGCCGATTGTTTTGTGCCTCGCGGCTGATAATGCGAAAGCCGTTGGGGTTGTCGCCTATCTGCTTAATACCGACATCTTCTACATCATAGGCATAACGGATGACGCGCCGGAATTCGTCTTCTGTCTGGCGGATTCTGCCAAGTGCATCATAGGTATAGCGGCGTGTTCGGTTAAAAGGCGCTGGCGAACTGACCGACACTTGATAGCCCTTGATGACCATCGGTTCTTCGCCTTCTAACAGTGGATCAAGCACAACCAGCGGGATATAGCTATAAGTTGTGGTTAAGGCGACTGCATTGATCGTTGCATCGCCTTCCAACGGAGTTAGCCAGCGTGTTTCTTCGCTCATGCGCCCGAAGACATCATACGTATAAGTGGTACGCCGCAGGAAGTCCCTACCACCGGGCTGTACCATGCCTGTTTCGATTAAATCCCCATGCCCATCAAAGCGCGAGAGCGTGATCGTCCCAGTGGCATCCGTCAACAAGACATCGGTGGTCAAAGGGGTGGGCGGCGCATAAATGACTGTATAACCACCCGTCAAAGGATCATCGACTTGGATCAGCCGCCCTAGCCCATCATAAGCATAAGTGACGGTGTACCAAGTCGCGGAGTCTTCATCAATGCGGTGGCGTGTGATCGAAGTGACTAAGCCAAGCGTGTTATAGGTGTAATCCGTCTGCGTGGCATCATTGACGCTGGTGAGCGTTGTTAAGCGGCGCAGTTCATCCCAAGTAAAACGATATTCCCCACCATAAGTATCAACATAGCGGTTCAATAAGCCCGTATCAACGTTAATTTCGTAGCTTTGGCTGGTTCCCTCATCAGGGGTGGCGATGTTTTGCAACAGCCCTGTTTCACCATACGTGAGCGTTAGCGTGGGCAAACCGCCCCGGATGTCGATCAAATTGCTGCCAGAATAAACGTAAGCGATGGAGTTGCGTCCGGTGCGACCACTTTCAAACAAAGCCTGCCGCACACCTACCAGCGTTAACAGGCCGTTTTCCCATTGATATTCTGTAGGAACGGCTTCAAATCCGCCTTCACTCGCGAGCGGACTCGTCTCGGAAATCAGCGTATACGCATCGCCCACTTCGCGCAGCACACCATCCGTCAGAATATAGATAGAAGTACGCTCATTGCCATATTCATCTATCACCGTCACCACACGCCGAATAGGTTCACCGCTGTTATCGGTATCCGCCGGGAAAGTAACATTTAAGCGCCGCCATAGGATCGGCTGATCTAGGGCTGGATCAATCACGTCTATTGCCACGATCTGCCCGGATTCGTCATAGCTGTAGCGCATCCGTTGGGAAATTGGGGCGCGGGAGTCGTCATGGGCGATTAAATGATTGGCATCGTCATAGGTGTACACCCCGTTTTGCCCATCAGCATAAGTGACATTAACCAACCGCCCTTCCAGATCATATTCATAAGTCGTCTGGAAGCAGTTGAGCGCCGCCTCACAAACAGCAGAATCGACACCGCTTGATGTGTCACGTAAGATGCTGCGGATGACATGATGATCGCTGTTGTAATACAGCTCAAGCTGGCGGGTTGTGGCATCATCCGTAATGATAACGGGACGATCTTCACCTAAAGTACCTGTACCATTTAACGTTGCTTCGCTATCACGCGAATAATCAATCACGATAACGCGCCCTTCACGCGGGTACCCATAACGGGTGATGCGTCCGGCGCGATCAAAAGTATAGGTTAAGCCATCTTCTTGGCGCAACGTCCATGCTGACCGCAAATCTGCTCGATTCAAAATCCAGCCCGGCATCGTTGGGGAGGTTAAATCGCCACCGTCATAACTGGGTTGGCTGCTCAAGAAAACATGGCGGGAACCGCTAGGCGTGATAAACGTGATAACGCCGCGCGGTGCCCATGTCAGATTCAGCCCGACTGGATAGTCAAGGGCGGTTTGCTCATCAATCGGGCGCGAGCTTGTTTGCGGATCAAACGGCGCTTTGTAATCTAAGGCATAGATGCTCGTCCAGCCTGGGCCAAATGCGCCATCAACAGCAGCATAAGCACTATTGTAGCTGCGAGTCAGCGCCAAATCAAAGTCACTGCTATACGGCCCACTCCCCCGCGCCAAGTGATCGGTCATCGCTAACCAGACATTGTTGTTGGCTGGATTTGGATACCCATTCGGCGGACAGTTGGCTTGCGGCAGCAGGGTATTCACCGGATAACATTCTCCGCCTGTATTATTCAATCCACGTGGGAAGTAACCCGCCTGCCCCGGCAGCGCCCGCCCATCAAAGACGGGGAAACCTGACGGCGTAATCAGTTCGACAAAGCCATCGGCGGCAGGCAGCAGCAGCCGTTCTTCGCCGGGGTCACCGTCTTCATTCGGTTTTTCAATAATGTGAATAATTTGGTCAATTTCTTCAAAACTCAACAAGTCCGTCACTGTGCGCTGCGTAACGTCACGTGGCGCATCATCGAAATCTAATTCCAGCGTATTCCCGCTTAAGGAAAAGCGAGTTAATGTCTCCCAATCCAGCCGCAAGGATGCACCTCTATCTGCCAGCGTCACCGCCAGTGGGACGTTTTCTAAGGACGTGCCTTCCTCGACCTCGCGGCGCATATCTACATTCGTTGATTCAACACTCAGCCGATGCTCGCCTGTGAAGGTCGCGCTAAATGCACCTTCCTCCAGCCGCATCTCGGAGTTATCCGCCACGCCTGCCCAAGCTAAAGTCATGTTATGTGGAACCGTCTGCCCTGTCGCATCCGGCGAAAGCAGTTGCATGTTGAAAGAATCGAGCGTCCCTTGAAAGGTAATCTCGCGCTGTGTGGGATCAATCTGCCCGATAAAAGTACGATTGGTATCCGCCGCGCCATCGCCATCATACAGCTTAAAACCCGCGCACTCATCTGTAATCCACACCCCTTGCAGCGCTTCCCAACTCAGTTGGAAACGCGTCCCATCGGCGGTTGTGATGTCCAAGAGATCGCCATTTTGTTGATTGCGAAATTGATAAGCAAAATTTTGTAGATAAAAAATTCGCTGGCGACCCGAAGCCGTCGTCCCGGAGGCGGAAACATCCCCACCGAGAAAATTAATCTGGTCTGCCCAATCATTCAGATAAAGAAAATAGTCGTTGCCGCGTATGCCATAAAAAACCTGCCGCGCCGTGCCGTCAAAGCTGGCGACCAGATAGACCGTGCCCGGATGGATATTCACCTGTGCGTCTGGCTCACCGGGCAGCGCTGGGATGGCGATCACTTCCCGACCATTGATAATCTGGGGCTGAGTGGCAAGCGCACCACCGGCGCTGTCATCGCGGAGATTTTGTGTCGGGGCAAGATCACCCCCGCCCGTAAAATCGGCTGTAAAGCGGTAATCGCCAGCGTTTTCGACATCGGCGATATGCACCCGCCGCACAATCAAGGTATAAATCGCACTTTCTGCAAGGATATAACTATAGCTTTCACCCTGCGTAATCGGCTGATAGATCACCCCCGCGCTGTATTCAATCGGGTCTAGCCCTTTGAAGAGTCCAAATTCTAAAGTGAGGTCATTAATCACATCAAAGCGTAAATTTAAGGGCGCATTTTGGATTCGCCCATTTGAATCCGTCGGGCGCTCAATCTGAAATGACCACGTATCGCCCAATGTATCGACAGCAAGGGTGCTGGTTTTGGCTTCGCTTGGTTGCAAGATTCCGCCGCCGAAATTTAGATCATAAGGCGTGATTTCGCGGTTCATCATATAACGCACATCGGAGCAAAAATCGTCTTGCGCTGCATCCTGCGCTTGAAGACGTACCGAAGGTTGCGAAAGAACCATCCAAAAGATTATGACAGCGATACATCCCACTAAAGACACAGAAAAAGATTTCCTGTCTATCGCACCATATCGCATGATTTGCATCTTTTTTACTTTTTTCATAAACATGCTTTCACGTACAGAGGCGCACGGGATGGTGCGCCTCTGCTTCAAAATTGATATTAAAAAGTTTACCGATAAAACTTATCGCGTCAACTTTCCCCCTCAATTGCATCGAGGGCGAGACGCATATCGCCGTGAATCAACACGTCAATCTGTTTGCGCTCATTAGCCGGGTCTTCTTCACAAAACAGATCATAAATCTCCCGCACTGCGTCGCCTTCTTCATTGACTAACACACGCAAGCTCTCAAAGTCGGGGTCACGTTCTTCTAAACGGCTTTGTAGGAAGTTGTAGGTTTCGTTAAAAACTACACAATTAAAGCGGCTGGCGCGGCCTGCATCCCGTAAACCGTCGAGTATATCTTGTATATTGCTCCGTCCGAGAATGAACATCGCCGTCGGAGTCGGAATCGTTGTGACATTGGTTTGTGGCTCTGGCGACGGTGTAATGGTCGGCGTTGGGGTCACTGTTGCCGTTGGGGTCGAGGTCGAAGTAGGCGTTGGGGTCGGTGTGAGTGTATAGGTTGGGGTCGGTGACGCGGTGACTGTGGGTGAAGGTGTCACCGTTAGCGAAGGAGTCACCGTCGGAGTCGGACTCGGTGTGAGTGTTGCGGTTGGGGTGTTGGTCGTGGTTGACGTGCTTGAAGGTGTCACCGTCGGCGTGGTCGTGGGGGTTGGGGTATTCGTCCACGAATCGGCGGTCAACGTTAAATCACTAAAAATGGTCGCTTGAATTTCCAGCGCATTTGCCGTCGCCGTACCAATCGCGCTGATAGTTGAAGTCAGCCTGGCTTGCGCGGTTTCCGTCCGATTCGGAGTCGAAGTCGGTGTAAGTGTTAGCGTCGCGGTAGATGTTTCCGTCAGCGTTACCGTTGGTGTCGAAGTCTCGGTGAGTGTTGCGGTTGACGTTGGAGTCTCAGTGGGTGTTACAGTTGACGTTGGGGTCCCGGTCGGTGTCAGAGTGGCGCTCGGTGAGGCTTCATTACTAACCATACTGCCCTCTCCGCTGACTTGTGCCGTCCCATCCGGCGCAAGCGTGCTACTGCCAGCTCCCCCAATAGCGATATTGGTCGCATCAGCCTCGCCAGTGTTATTTCTATTCGCCAAAAACAAAACAGCGAAGAACAGCAAAACAATCACAAGCGCCATCAGTGGCATCAGACGAGTACGCCTAGGAGATTTTTGTGAAAAAACAGGACGCGGAATAGCAACCGGATTAAAGGTCGGATCGCGCTCAATCGGCATGGCTTCACTGCTAAAAATTTTATCGCTAGATTGCGGGGTCGGCTCAACAGAGCCATCAGGCCGCTGCTGCCTGACCGCCGTAATCACAATATCGAGGTCTTCGTAGCCTTTAATGGCTTTCTCGTAGGCCTCAACAAAATCTTTGGCATTGGGATAACGCTGATCTGGCTTTTTAGCCAACCCTTTCAGCAAGACCTCATCCAACGCTTTGGGCAAAGCCGGATTAACCTCGCTCGGCAGGGGCGGGTCTTTAATTAGATGTTGATTGATGATGACGAGGGGGTCTGTTCCTGTAAACGGCAGGCTGCCCGTCGTCAGCAAATAGGCGATAACGGTAAATGAGTATAAATCCGACAGATGATCGAGCAATTCGATCTCGCCTCGTGCTTGTTCCGGCGACATATAATGCGGCGTACCCGGCATCTGCCCCACTATCGTCAGGCGGGTATGTTCCATCTCCAAAACACGCGCAATCCCAAAATCCGTCAGCGAAGCGTGGGTGTCATCCTTCATCAGGATGTTACCAGGCTTGAGATCACGATGGACGATATTCTTGCCATGCGCGTAATCCAGCGCACTGCCGATTTGGGCCAAAAGACGGGCGCTCGCTTGCAGGTTAATGCGGGCGATGGCCTTTAAACGCTCAGAAAGGCTGCCTCCCGGCATATATTCCATCGCAATATAAGGGCGGTTTTGGTAACGCCCAAAAGCGATGTATTCTACAATGTGGGGATGGCGCAAGCCCTTCATGATGACGGCTTCACGCTCAAAACGGAAAACGACCTCTTCATGCTCCAACCAATTGGACTGAAGAAGTTTTAGCGCAACCGAATTTCCCTCCGCGTCACGCGCTTTATAGACGACAGCCATGCCGCCAGCTTTAATGCGCTCCTCGATAAAGTAAGCGTCTATTTGTGCATTTATTATAGGTTCGTCCACGACACGTCACCAACGCTGCGTTAGAACAAAACAACATCTCCCTGCCGCATATTATAGCGGGTTTATTTTAGATAAACATCTACCTTTCAGTACCTATTTGTAGGACTAAAGTTAAGATCACCTAACCAATAGGTTATTTTATTACTTTAAAGCGTTTTATATTTCGTAATAGGCATAATTTTCTTCACAAAATTGATTTTAATTTTCTAATAAAATTTAAATCAATTAATTCTCAATTATTTATTGCTGATTTTGCGATAGGATAAAAGTATTGAATTTAAATTAAAAATAACTGTTTTAAATAAAAACAGACAATACTTCAACAAGGAAAACAACTATGTACCGCCCCATCGCAAAACTCATCGCCGTCCTCGCAGCCGCGTTTTTCTTTATCTCATTGAATATCCTGACCGCACATGCTGGCGGCAGTTTAAGCATCAGCATCCCGGCAATTGGCGTTGATGCCCCTATCGTCACTATTGGCATTCGCACCTTCTCTGATGGCAGCGTCACTTGGGACACAACTAATCTCACGACACAGGTCGGCTATTTGGATGGCACTTCTTGGTTTGGCGAGGGCGGCAACATCGTCCTCGGCGGACATTCCGAACTGGCAGAACGCGCTCCTGCTGTGTTTTATCGTCTGGATGAACTCGTTGTTGGCGATGAAATCATCATCAATACAGGTAATGGAGAACGCCGCTACACCATCACCCGCACATTTGATGTGGATGCTTCTGACCTCAGCATCGTCTACCCTACCAACCACGAACAACTTACGATCATGACATGTGACACCAGCTCCTATGTCAATGGTGCGTATACCCGCCGCACCGTTGTGATCGCTGTACCAGCATGATCCAACGCCAACCGCAGCAATGGATGAAGGGCGCATTATCTTTGCGCTCTTTTTTGCCGATAAAAAGCATTTTACATATTGAAAGCCTATTTAAGGGAAGAACTCTTTGATGTCATTGATTAACCACGTTTATAGCTTGATTGCACGTCTTGAACACATCGCAATCAAAGCACTAACGCAATGTTCGATTACCGTATCGCTGGTCAAAGAATCAGGTTGTGAAAAACAGGATCGGGCGTTGGCGAAATTTATGGTTAATTTTTTAAATGCCGTGCTGTACGCGCTTTTCATTTAGTCACTGATCTTACGCAGACACTCAAATCACTGGACACTGGCAGTTCAAAACTGCCAGCTAGAGGGTTTAAAAACCCCTGAAGGGGTTAAGTAAAAAGGTTCTTTAACCTCTTTAGAGGTTTCCAGATTGC
>Ga0209181_10002715_pt1 | contig 28547 bp, 17 predicted proteins | sample MAT05_FD_187208 | JGI IMG/M metagenome (GOLD analysis project Ga0209181, IMG submission 187208) | Freshwater microbial communities from Lake Fryxell liftoff mats and glacier meltwater in Antarctica - MAT-05 (SPAdes) (version 2) | ecosystem: Environmental > Aquatic > Freshwater > Ice > Liftoff...
CGAGATTCTGCTGGAGGGGTTGGGGCGCATGAAGGCGGCGGTGGAGTCTCTGAAGGTGGTGGCGGCGGGGTAAGAGAGTTTTTGGGGTGGGATTGTGTGGAGGCATATTCGGCGCGGGAACATATCGGTTCACCCACCGTTCAACGTGCGCCTAATGCCTCCCTACATTGACGCGGGGGAATGATTACGGGTTGGCAAACGGGGGGTGAACCCATTGATGTGTGATCCATCCATTGGGTGCCAAATCGTTGATTATATGCAGGTAGGCGGTTTTTGGGGGTGGGATTGTGTGGAGGCATATTCGGCGCGGGAACATAGCGGTTCACCCATCGTTCAACATGCGCCTAATGCCTCCCTACATTGACGCGGGGGAATGATTACGGGTTGGCAAACGGGGTAGGCGGTTTTTGGGGCTGGGATTGTGTAGAGGCATATTCGGCGCGGGAACATATGGGTTCACCCACCGTTCGACATGCGCCTAATGCCTCCCTACATTGACGCGGGGGAGTGATTACGGTTTGGCAAACGGGGTAGGCGGTTTTTGGGGGTGGGATTGTGTGGAGGCATATTCGGCGCGGGAACATATCGGTTCACCCATCGTTCAACGTGCGCTTAATGCCTCCCTACATTAATGCGGGGGAATGATTATGGGTTGGCAAACGGGGAGTGCCCCCATTGATGATCCATCTATTGGGTGCCAAATTGTTGATTGTATGGGGGTAGGCGATTTTTGGGGGTGGGATTGTGTGGAGGCATATTCGGCGCGGGAACATATCGGTTCACCCATCGTTCAACATGCGCCTAATGCCTCCCTACATTAATGCGGGGGAATGATTACGGGTTGGCAAACAGGGGTAGCCCCCCACCCACGAATGTCCCTCGTCCAAACGTCTCCATCCCATATTGCCCCCTTAACGTAAAAATGTAGTGGGGGATTAGGCGCTTGCGGATCGTCTCCAACATCGAGAGTCCCCGCGCCGAATATCCCCCTTATTCCCCCACCGATCCGTCACCCACCCGAATCATCCCCCGCGCAGCGCAAAAACCAAATTTTTTGATCGCGCTTCGCGCCACACCCAAAAGACAGGGCTAGGGCTACGCCCTTGCGGCTACGCCGCACCGCCTGATCAGAGATCAGTAAGACCTTTGAAGGGTCACGCAAAACGCCCAACGCGAAACCCGAGATCGCCGCCGTATCCACCCGGAGGGTAAGGACTGCGACACGCCGCGCGCGCATCATCCCCAATGCCGTACCACGAACCGCCGCGACACACCCGCCGAGCTAAAGAACTCATGTTCTCATCACGCGCATCTGATGCTGGCTTCTCATACGCACTCAAGCACCATTCCCACACGTTGCCGCTCAGATCGAGCGCGCCAACGGGGGATTCGCCGCCGAGGAAGATGCCGACAGCGCTGGTCTGCTCGATGCCGGTTTCATAGGTATTGCCCTTCGCAGCATCGAAAACGTCCCCATAAGGATATGTCCGCCCGTCGGTACCCCGCGCGGCGCGCTCCCACTCGAACTCGGTCGGCAAGCGAATGTTCATATCCAGTTTGGCACTCAACCAGCGCGTGAAGGCGACCGCTTGGTACCAGTTCACGGTTTCGCGCGGGTGATTGGCAAACTTGAATTCCTGTTCCTGAACACGTTTAACGTCATCATCCGCCGCTAAATCGCGCCACCACGCCGCATCGTCATAGCTCCCGCTGTCGACGAAGGCTTGGAACTGAACATAGGTCACCGGGTATTGGGCGATCTGATAGACGTGTTCAAGCCGCATGATCCGGCGCGGCTTTTCATCATTATCCCCATCAGCGCTGCCCATGATGAAGTCCCCGGTGGGCACATCACACCATATGATATCGGGCACGCCATCGGGTCGCAAGCCCACGCCCGGGCGCGGATCGCCGAGGACGCTTAGGACTCGTCCGGCGGCGGCACGCTCAATGGGGGGCAAGTGCCCCTCCCCCACCAACGCGGCTAAACCATTGCGGGCATCCGCCAGTGCCCTGCGCCCCACGTCATCTTTCTCTAGGTTGTCCAAGCCCACCAAGAGCAGCATTTCGCCAGCAAGGGGATATAAGCGCCAATCGTCGTCGTCGTGGCGTGGGGAGGCGCTGGTCAACATGGCGCTGACGGCATCCACGGGGGTATCGATGTTGCGCTGGTTGAAGACGAGATTGCCCGTCGCCAACAGCAGCGTCTCGCGCCAGCCGGCACCCCGGCGCGCCAGTGTCTCCGCTTGCCGCGTGAAGCGATTGACGGAGATATGACAACCGGCGAGAAATTCTTGAAAGGTACGGTGGGGAAAGGTGTAGATGCGCCCGCCATAGCGATTGAAGCCGCGCCCGATCAGCAAGCCCGCGCGTCGCTCGATATACTCACAAAAGGCTTGCGCCTTCGCCGCGTCGTCATTCAGGCGCTTACGGGCGATCCCTTCAACGACGTGTTGTTCGATGTCGGCGGTGCCCTCGCGCTCAGCCTGCTGGTCGTGGGCGTCGAAGGCGATCTCCCACACCAAGCGCAGCAAGTCGTCCTCGCGGATTTCCAACAGATCGATCAAGGCGCGGGCATCAAGCGGTCTCCACTTCAAGAGCAGCAAGTCCACACACTGGCTGTATAAGCGCGCGGTTTCGCGCGGCAAGGTCCCTAAGTGGTTTTGGACCAGCGCCATGACCGTCAACAGCATCGGGTTGGCTGCCAGTTCCAATAAGCCTTGCCCGCGTAGTGCTTCCCCCAGATCGCCCATCCGCTCGGCGGCAGTGGCGCTGTCCATAGCATTCAGGGCGGTCAAGGCGGTGTACCACGTTGCAATGAAGGTGGCGATCTGATCTTCATCCAACGGGGCAATGGTTTGCGCTTCAAAGCCCGCCAGTTGATAGGCAGGATCGGCATAACTCAAGATGCGGCAGGTGACGATGAAACGGTTGGCGGGGGCGCTGGCGGCGCTGAACCGTTCAAGCGCGTCGCGCACGAAGGCGCGTCGCTCTTGCGGGACTTCATCGAGTCCGTCGAAGAGCAGCAGCAAGCGCCCGCGCTCCAGCAGCGATTTCAGCGCGGGGGCGGCGTCCGCCGCGTTCTTGCTCGCCAAATCGCTTGTGATGAAGTCCCACACGACGCGAGGGGTGGGCGGCGCACTTAGGTCGATGCTTTGGGCGAAGTCGCGCAAAAGGATCAGTACAGCGTAGTTCCGGCGGTCACCCGGGAAATAGCTCGGTCTGAAGACGATCTTCAGGCGGGTTCGAGAATCGTAACCGTCAGCACCTTGAGCGGAGGTGGCTTCCAAGAAGCCGCACCGCTTTAGCGGTCGCGGAGTGTCACCCTATAACAAAATTTGATGCGATAACCTTATCCTCTCACGCTGTCGGTAGCGTGAAGAAGAAGCACCCGCCGCGCACTTGACCGCGTGCCGCCGCCCAAATTTTGCCGCGGTGCATCTCGACAATGCTGCGCGTGACCGCCAAGCCCAGCCCCACGCCTTCGACGCGCTGAATCTTGGCTTCGTCGGTGCGGTAGAAGGGCAAAAATACTTGCTCGACTTCTTGGGCGGGCACGCCTTTGCCCTGATCGCGCACGGTGATCAAGATGGCGGGCAGCACGACATCAACGGGGGCGGTCTTGGGCAGGTCGCTTGATTGCTCGATCAACTGTGTGAGGATGCGAATCTTGGAGGCTTCCGGCGAATACTTGATCGCGTTGCTCAACAGATTCGTGACCACTTGGTTGATCTTGTCCACATCGACACTGACCAGCGGCAGATCGTCGTCTAGTTCCATGATCACTTGCTGCCCGCGCTTGCGATAATGCAGCTCCAGCCGCGCCACGCTGTTGATGATGATGTCGGGCATGTGGGCGTTGGTCTTGCGCAGTTTGAGTTCCCCGGCGTCGGCACGGGCGATCTCGATCATGTCGGTGAAGACGGTGTTCAGGTGGCGGGCGCTGTTCAGGATGATCTCGGTATATTCGCGGGCGAGCGGCGGCATGGCGTCGCCGTTGACTTCGAGGATGAACTCGGCAAAGCCGGCAATCGAGGTCAGCGGGGTGCGCAACTCGTGCGAGACGCGCGATAAAAATGCCCCACTCAGGCGTTCCGCCGTGCGTTTGGGGGTGACATCATGGAAGGTGTAGATGCGCCCAAGGACGGCGCTGTCCTGATAAATCGGCGCGCTGTACCACTCGATATCAACGGGTTGCCCGTCGGCATTGACCATTGGGAATTCGCCATGCAGAACCGTCGGGGCTTGCACGGGGGTACTCAGCCACAACGCGCGCAGGTCTTGGCGTGCCACTTCGGGGATGCGCATCAGGCTAAGCATGTCGATCAACGACCGCCCGCCCGCCGTCCCGCGCGGCACATCAAACATCAGTTCCATGCGATGGTTGGCGATGAAGACATGCCCGCCTTTGTCATTGTCATAGGGGATGACCATGACCACGCCATCGCGCACCGCGTCCAGCATGGCGGCGTGATGCTGTTTCATCTGCTCTTGCTGTTCTGCCAACGAGTACGCCGATAGCCCGACGGCGATACACCCCCCCACCAACCGAAAGCGATCCAGCTCATTGGGCAAAAACGGCTGCGGCTTGTCGGTAGCGATCACGAGGACGCCCAAGCGATGGATCGAAGTTTTGAGGTCAATAAGCAGCAGCGAACGGGCGCGTTCGGCTTTGAGCAAGCCCATCACTAAAGGGTCAAAGCTGGCGCGCTGTGCCCGCAATTGCGAAAATTGCACCAGTTGTTCGTCATCCAGCCGCTTGAGCAGGTCGGGGTAATCGCGTAGGAATAAGCGCAAGCCAATGCCGATGCCGCTGCCATGCCGCCGTGACCACGATGCTTGAATATCGATGTGGCGCGGTTCTTCCAAGCCGCCCAAGTCGCTAGGGATGCCGTATAGCAAGATGGCGCAACTCGAAACGCGGTCGTTGAAGATATGTTCGCGCAGGGCGTTAATGATGTGCGGGGGTGAGGGATCTTGGGTGATGGTATGGGCAACACGCAAGATGGCTTGCGTCGCTGCCAGTTCGCTTGTCAGATACGCCACACTGTCCATGTAATCACTCACCCCTTGCGCATCATCAATTATTCAGCGGGGATGTGGTCTTCGTCTTCAAACAACACCCCGTCAGGCGGGCGCTTGGTGAACGTATAGCCAATGCCGCGCTCGGTACGGATGTACTGGGGATGATGCGAATCGGCTTCCAGTTTGCGCCGCAGACGATGCATATGCACGCGCAGGGTGTCTTCATAGACTTCTTCGGAGGGCCACACGCGCGCGATCAGCATCCGGTTTTCGACCACTTGCCCCGCACGGCGCAACAGCACATGCAGCAGGATCGACTCGGTAGGGGTCAAGCTATAGGACTTGCCATTGACGACGATGCGATTGTGGGCGAAGTCGATGCTCAGGTTTTCATCGATATGGATGATCGGCTCGTTGGCATAATCGAGGCTGGGCATCCGCCCCAGCACCACCTGGATGCGCGCTTCCAGTTCGCGCAGTTCAAAGGGCTTGACGATGAAATCTTCGGCATACTTTTTCAAGCCTTGCACGATAGTGTCGGTATCGCTGGTGGCAGTGATGAAGACGATCGGCACATCCGCCATCGACTTGATACGGCTAGACAGCTCAAAACCATGGACGCTGGGCAAGGTCAAATCGATGAGCGCGATGTGTGGCAAGCCGCGCTTTTGCATATACTCTAGGGCTTCGGGACCATCATAAAAGCTGATGACATCAAAGCCGTGCGTCGTCATGTAATCCGTAACCAATTTATTGATGTTGGCGTCGTCTTCAACGAGCAGTATTTTTGTCTTGCCCATCGCCTACTCCTAAGTTTCTAACGATTTGCGGATACCATTTCGTAATGAATATACATCGTTCGTAACAATAATGCCAGATACTTTCTGTTAAGGTGGCATAATAGGGGGATCTAGGACTTTTTGTGGGGTGGTGCTGTCAACAGGCGAAGGCTCTTGTACAATAAGGAAAATGGTAAATAGAACAGCGGAGTAGCGAGTGGCTTCGACAATCCAAATTATTGGACGGCGCAAACGACGACGGTCACGGCAGGCACAAACATCCCGACAAGGTAGCTTTTGGGGAGGCTTGGCGGCGATGGTGGCGATTCTGTTTGTGCTGCTGCCCGCCGCTGTGGTTTTGGGCAACACGCTGAGCTTTTACGCGCAAACGGTCGCTCAATTGCCGATCCCGCAAGCGGGCATCCTGCCAGATGGGGATAGCCGCGCGACGCGCTTTTTTGATAATTCGGGCACCCGCTTGGTGTATGCGTTGCGGGCGGCGGCTGATGGGGAACAATTGTGGGTCGAAGTCGATACCCTGCCGCCATTTGTGGTCGATAGTCTGGTGGCGTCGGAAGACAGTGATTTTTTAACGACGGTCGGCTTTAATGCCGCCGAGATGCTGATGGCGTTGTGGCGTAATTGGGTGGTCGAAACCGCTCCCGCTGATTCGGTGATCACGGCGCGCTTGGTGCGCAATATTTTTGGTGCAGCCTCCGAACTATCGACCACGCGCGATATCAACGCCGTGCGCGCCCAAGAAATCGTCCTTGCTGCGGAACTGGAACGCCGCTACAGTGCTCGCGAGTTGCTGGAGTGGCATCTCAACACCAATTATTATGGCAACGAAGCCTATGGTATCGAGGCGGCGGCGCAATTGTATTTTGGCAAACGGGCAGTCGATCTCTCGCTAGACGAAGCTGCTATGCTCGCTGCTATCCCCACCGCGCCCCAGTACAATCCATTTAACAGCGAAATGGCGGCGCGCGGCAGACAGGGGGATGTCTTGCGCACGCTGTTCAATGCCGAAACGATCAGCGCCGAGGCATATCAAGCGGCTGTGGATCGCGTGACGCCCTTGGTGCGCGGCAATTTCTTGCCCCCGGTCGCGCCCGAATTCACGGTGTATGCGCGCCGCCAGACCGCCGCTATTTTGGACTCGCTCGGCTATGACGGCACGCGCTTGGTGGCGTTGGGCGGCTTAAGCATCACCACCTCGCTCGATTTGGAATTGTACGGACAACTCGAGTGTTTGCGGGCGGTCTACTTGGCGCAATTGGCGACGGGTGCCACCCCGTCCGCGGAATGCCCAGCGGCTTCGTTCTTGCCGTCGCTTCAAAATGCGAACACGGGCTTGCCGCCGGACACGGGTGCGCTGATCGTGATCGACACACGCACGGGGGCGATCCAAGCGATGATCGGCGATGCCGTCGGTATCAGCCATCCCCCCGGCAATATGCTACAACCCTTCGTCTATTTGACCAATTTCTTGGATGGCTCCTATACGCCCGCGTCGATGGTCTTCGACATTCCCAATCAGTATCCGGGCGCGCAAGAGGGGCTGATCTACAGTTTCGGCAACCTTGACGGGCAATTTAGCGGACCGCTGAACTTGCGCAACGCGATGGGGGCGTGGCGCATTCCCCCGATGATCGATTTGGCGTATCGCAAAGGGATGCCCACCATCCTGCAAACTGCCCATCAATTGGGGATCAACAGTTTGGATGAGGCGCGCTTTGATGTGATGCTTTTGGAACGGGGCGGGGCGGTGTCGCTGTTGGATATGGGCTATGCCTTCTCGGTTTTTTCGACCTTGGGGGATATGCGCGGGGTCGCTTTGCCGCCGGTGGCGCGGGGGTATCGTGGGCGTGATCCGGTGGCGGTTTTGCGCATCGAAGATGCCGAGAGCACCGTTTTATGGTCGTATGATACCGATGCCGCTGGTCGTTGTGCTTCGCTCGCGGTATGTACGCCTATTTTGGAGCCGGGGGCGGCATATCTAGTCAATGATGTGCTGTCTGATCAAGAAACGCGGTGGGCCTATTATGGGCAAGGCAGCCCGTTTGACACCTCGGTCACGGCGGCGGTGGTGGATGGCAAGGCGGGGGATGGTGCCCGTCATTGGACGATGGGCTATAGTTCGGCATATGCGGTCGGGGCAGTGTTGTATCGACAAGACGAGCAGGTCGCAGCGTTTGGGGATGCGGGTGCCAGCGAGGGTGAACCGCTGAGCGCTTCGGCACCGATTTGGCACGCCTTGACCGAATACATCCACGCCCGCGCCGGCACGCAAACGACCGGGTGGGAGCGTCCAGCGTCAATTGCAGAAGGAGTCGCGTGTGAAATATCCGGCTTGCTGCCGACGACAGCATGTCCGGCAATGGCGGAAATTTTCTTGGATGGCACCCAACCGCAAGTCTTGGATCGCTATTGGCAAGTGGTCGAAATCAATAACCAGACCGGACGGCTTGCCAATGTGAATACCCCTACCGAGGCGCGGTCATCGGCGCGTTTCTTTGTCCCGCCGGATGGCGCACCGCTCGAATGGTGGGTCGCCAATGGGCAACCGTTGCCGCCGACAGAATATGATGATGTCAGCCGCCCGCAAATCTTTGAAACAGTGCGTATCACCCGCCCACAATTGTTTGATTATGTCGGTGGCGTGGTCGATGTTTTCGCCGATATCAATTGGGAGGGGGTGCAGACGGTGCAACTGGAATACGGCGCGGGCTTAAACCCGACTCAATGGTTGGGATTAGGGGGGCAACTTGCCGATGCTGAAGCGGGGCAAGTTTTGCAAACATGGGATACGCGGTCATTAGATGGCTTGTATAGCCTGCGGTTGGTGGCGCTGATGGCGGATAATTCGCGATCCAGCGATGCCATACAGGTGACGGTCGATAACCAAATGCCGAGCGTGGCGATTAATTCGGTGGAGGTCGGCAAGGTCTATCGCTGGCCCAGTGATGACTCGGTCGCGTTGCAAGCCGAAGTTGTGGATAACTTGAAGATCAGCCGCGTGGAGTTTTATCACAACGATGAATTTTTGGGGGCGGATGTGGCGTGGCCCTATACGCTCGACTGGCAGATCACGGGCTTAGGCGACCATACGTTTACGGCGATTGCGTTTGATGCGGTGGGCAACCAAGCCAGCGGTCAATTTACAGTCGATGTCCTTCGGTCAGGCGCATAATCAATCCCTTGAGTCAACATGAATCGGTTGCACTGGCGTCGCGCGGTTTTTATTTAAGATAGGCAGTTGAATGAGGAGCATCATGTCCGACAGCCTCTCACAATCGGAATCGGTTGAGAACTTTCTCAAAGCTGTTTACACGCTCCAACAGCAATCGGAACGGGTTTCGACCAATACCTTGAGTGATTTTTTGAACAAGACCGCGCCGTCGGTCACCGATATGGCACAACGCTTGGTGGCGGCTGGACTTATTGACTATCAAAAATATCGCGGCGTCTTACTGACCCAAAGCGGGCGCGAGATCGCGCTTAAGATCGTGCGCCGCCATCGCTTAATCGAATTGTATCTCATGCGCGAACTGGGCTATGCCTTGCACGAAGTTCACGGAGAGGCGGAACGGTTGGAACATGCTGTTTCCGACCGTTTTGTCAATGCGCTGGCGCTTAAGTTGGGCGATCCGGTACTTGACCCGCATGGCGATCCGATCCCCTCGCCAGAAGGGGTTTTGGTGCAGCGTGTCTTGATCCCACTGAAGGATATGGAGCCGGGGCAGTCGGGTATCATCGCCCAACTCAAGACGAGCGATCCGGGGATGATCCAGCATATCTTGGATCGGGGGTTCACTTTGCAAGCGCTGGTTGAAGTCCTCAGTCAAGACCCGTTTCAGGGACCGATCACAGTGCTGGTCGATCATCATGAGCGGATCGTGGGCTACCATGTGAGCGAGTCGATCTTGGTGGAAGTCACAGGGTAGGGCAGTGATGAAGGCAGGGGTAGAGGTATGCCCTGTCGCCAATGGCTCGGCTCATTGGGGCATATTTTTTGCGTAAGAAATTGTTGGTTTGGTTGACTCCCTGCCACGCTAGGCATACGATAGAGTTGAGCGGATCTGTATGCCGTCGGAAGCAAAGTGATCCCTGATTTGTGAAAGCGGTGTAATAATATGGCAAAAAATTACTATCAAATTCTCGGTATCTCTAAAACTGCGACCGATAAAGAGATCAAACAAGCGTATCGGCGGTTGGCAAAGCAATACCACCCGGATACCAACCATGAAGCCAATGCTGAAATCCGCTTCAAAGAGATCAACGAAGCGCATGAGGTGTTGAGCGATAAAGAAAAACGCCAGATGTACGATCAATTTGGCACTGTCAACCCACAGCAAGCGCGCGGACCGGGCGGGATGGGCAACCCCTTTACGCAGCAACGACCGATAGAGCAAGATGTGGATTTTAGCGATCTGATCGGGTCGATCTTTGGGAATGCGCGCGGGCGGGGTGCGGGCGCAGCGCCTAATGTGAATATGGGGCGCAGCGTGGGACAAGACATCGAGCAAGCGGTGACGATCACTTTGCAAGAGGCGTACAACGGCTCTACGCGGTTGGTCACCAAAGGCGACCGCACGGTCAGAGTGACGATCCCAGCAGGTGCCAAAAGCGGCACCAAGATTCGCCTTGCTGGGGAGGGCGAACAGTCGGCAATGGGTGGGCGACCCGGCGATCTGTATTTGATGATTCAAGTCGATATGGATGCCCGTTTTGAGCGTGACGGCGACGATTTGACGACCGAAGTGAAGGTTGATATGTTCACGGCGCTGTTGGGGGGCGACATTGAAGTGAACACGATGGAGCGCCCGTTGAAGATCAAAATTCCGGCGGGCACGCAATCGGGACGCAAGTTTCGGTTGACGGGCAAGGGGATGCCGGTGATGAATAAACCAGAGAATCACGGGGATTTATATGCCCGTATTTTGATCACCGTGCCCGAAAACCTGACTGACGATCAACGCCGCCTGATTGAAGAATTGCGTACCACTTTTGGCGCTGCGTGATGCCGATGCGCGTTTTCCGTGAGCATCGCCCCCTTGTGGTTGCCCTGTTGGCAGGGGGCATCCTCTTTTGTGTAGCCGCTTGCCAAAGCGCCCCCCCGCCGCCCAATGCGGTGCTGTCAGCGACCTCGGTCACGGTGTTGGCAGCGGTGCAAACTCGTCGGGAGGCGACCCCCACGGCTATCCCGCAAGAGATCATTGACGCTGCGGATGCCGAATATGCGCTACTCACCAATGTCTATGAGCGGGTTGCGCCTTCGGTGGTCAATATTGATGTCAGCTTTGGGGGCAGCGCCAACGATTCTAGCAGTGGCTCCGGCTTTATCTACGATCTTGACGGGCATGTGATCACGAATGCGCATGTCGTTCAAGATGCGCGCGAAATCACGATCACTTTTAATGATGGCGTGGTGGCGCGTGCCGAGGTTGTGGGGGTCGATAATTTCAGCGATTTAGCGGTGTTGCGGGCAGACATCCCCGCCGATCATCTTATTCCGGTGATCATCGGCGACTCGGATGCGGTCAAAATTGGGGAACGTGCGATTGCTATCGGCAACCCATTTGGCTTGTCCAGTTCGATGACTGTCGGCATCGTCAGCGGCTTGGGGCGGCAACTGCCCTCGGCAGAATTGAACAATAGCAGTGTGCGCGGTTTTGATAACCCGTCGATCATCCAAGTGGACACCGATATCAACCCCGGCAACAGTGGGGGCCCGTTGCTCAATTCGCGCGGACAAGTCATTGGGGTGAATACCGCCATCCGTACCGAGTCGGGGGTGTTTCAGGGGGTGGGGTTTGCGGTACCTGCCAGCACGGTCTTGCGGGTGGTTCCAGAACTAATCGCCAATGGTCGGGTTCAGTATGCGTGGTTGGGCATAACGACGCTGCCGAACGAGAACGGGTATAGCGTGGCGGCACTGGCAGAAGCGCTAGGGCTTTCCGTGCGGGCGGGGGTGCTTATCGAGAGTATCCTGCCCGGTTCGCCCGCTGCCGTTGCTGGACTACGGGGCGGCTCGCGGTTGGAACGGATACGCACGCGCGATACCTGTGTTGGGGGGGACATCATCGTGGCGATCAACGAGATGTATGTCAATACGATGGATGATTTGACGGCTTACATGGTGGCGAACAGCCGCCCCGGTGCTACGGTGACGCTATTGGTGGTGCGTGGGGCTGACACCTTTGAAATTGACGTGTTCTTAACACATCGTCCGCTGGAGATCCTCGATTTCACGCCGTGTGGCGGTAGCTAAACGGACGCACAAGGGTGCGCCCGTTTAGTGTCACCCTTTGTCGCTCTATAATTCCAGATAATCGCGCAGTTGGCGGCTACGGGTGGGGTGCCGCAACTTGCGCAGCGCCTTCGCTTCGATTTGGCGGATGCGTTCACGGGTGACGCCGAAATGCTTGCCGACTTCTTCTAACGTGTGATCTTGTCCATCCAGCAGACCGAAGCGTAATTCCAACACTTCGCGCTCGCGCTCGCTAAGGACACCCAATGCCAAACGGATTTGTTCCTTGAGCAGTTGACGGCTGGCGACATCGACCGGACCCGGCATTTTGTCGTCTTCGATGAAATCACCGAGTTGGCTGTTGTCTTCTTGCCCAATCGGCATTTCTAAACTCATGGGTTCTTGACTGAGGCGCATGATCTTGCGGACTTTTTGGGCTGCCCGCCGCAGCTTGCGCTGAAGACCGGGGTCGAGTCGGATGCCGTCATCACGGATCGCCTTGATCGCGATGGTTTCTTCGGGCGTCAAAAATTCCATCTCCAGCGCGATTTGTTCGGCGGTTGGCTCCGCGCCGTACTCTTGAGTCAGTGTGCGCTGGATGCGCATCAAGCGGTTGATCGTTTCGACCATATGCACGGGGATGCGGATTGTGCGAGCTTGGTCGGCAATCGCGCGGCTAATGGCTTGACGAATCCACCATGTGGCGTAGGTGCTAAACTTGAAGCCTTTGGTGTGATCAAACTTGGCGACCGCGCGCAGTAGACCGATATTGCCTTCTTGGATGAGGTCAAGGAAGTTAATGCCGCGCCCCATATAGCGCTTGGCGACACTGACGACCAAACGCAGATTAGCGCGGGTGAGCGACTCGACGGCGTTCTTTTCACCTTGTTGGATATAGTATTCGGTATCTTGCAAACTGGCGGCTAAATTTACATCTTGCTGAAGGCTGCTGGCAAAGTCCGACTGGGCGGGCAAGGCGTTTGCCCGCGCCCAGTGCGCCCGCAGTTGCTTTTGGATATGTTCTGGTATCAGGCACAACCCGTGAACAACTTCAAACAAGGATTGTGCAACCGCATTCCAAGCTTCGTTACGCCCCCAATCCCCTTGACGGAGATACTCGCGCACATAGGAAGCATTGCCGGAGTCGATATCGCGCACGATGAAATTGACTTCATCAATGATCGATCCCAGATTAGGCGGTTCGACCTCGCTTTTGAGGCGTTTATTCAAGAGCGCCCATGCGTCGTACACGCCCTGATAAATACGTTCTAGCATGGCGGTCGTTACGGCTTGTTGGTCAGTTTCATCTACGCCGTTGGCGATGACCTGTGCCCGTGTTGCCTTCAGTAAGCGCTCTGCCGCAATTTGAACGCTGAGCCATGTTTCGCGGGTGGAATTGAGCAGCGGTACCTGCCCGATTTCTTTCAAATACATGCGTACCGGATCGTCGGCGAGCGCGACGGCATCGACACGCGCCAGTTCATCAAGGATCGAGTCTTCGTCGATCTCTTCCATCTCATCATCGAGCATGGGTCCCATGCCGTCTTCTTCGTGAATTGCGAGCGGTTCATAAAGACCGTCGTCTAAATCATCGTCGAAGTCAAATTCAGAGTCAGACTCCTCCGTTGTGGTATCAGATGGGGTGTTCAGCTCATCATCCGTCGGTTTAGCGATTTTGCCTGGCTTTTTCTTCACGATTGACCACTTTCCGATAGACTTCTTGCCCATTTAGGCGCGTATGACTCGGGAACGGCGATGGAGTTCCGCGTCAATCTGTTGTTTTGCTTTCAATGACAGCGCAATGTACGCCGAAATTTGTTTTTCGTCAAACTCGTCGTCCGGTCGTAAGTATGAAAATTCTTCACGTTCGCGTTGCAATTTGTTGGCGCGCATCCGCAGGGTTGCTTCCAGCAATGCCGTGCGCAATTCGTCCAGACCGCCTTTTTCACCGTGTCGTTGCAGCCAATCGGTGAGATCGGCTCCCATCCCCATCCTCAACTTGGGGCGTATTTGATCCCATGTATCTTGTAACACCCGTTGCGCAGCATCATAGAGGATGTCAGGCAGCATTGCGCTGAGGTGTTCTAGGGGCGGCAACTCATCTTGCGCCATTGACTCCAGAAAAGCGCTCATCAACGCACGATTGGTATCTCGGGTGAAATCATCCGGCGAAAATTCTGCCAGCACCCCGTTGGTGAGCTGTTCGTCGTCGTTCGCCAACTCACGGAGTTTGCGATTGATATCGAACAGCATACTGGGATGCGTAAGCAGGGTTTTCAAACAAAACACTTCCGCTGGAATGTCGGGTATTTCTACTGCCAAAGGCGCGGCGAATGACAGCGGATGCGGATCAAAGTCGCTGTCGAGCGGAGGCACATCACTTTCGCTCGACGGTTTTCGTGTAGGGGCAGAGGGCGTTAGCGGTTTTTGCGCCATGCTCGCCTGATGGATCGCGCTGATGTCCGACGCCCAAATCATCAAGCGCTTCTCATCTACCTTTAGGCGGAGCGCCAAATGCTGTAAGTTGGCATTTTGGTATAGACCGTCTTCGGTTGCCAGCAGGATGGGCAGCAATTTACGCGCGACCACTTCGCGTTCCTGTACTGAGGGATTGTCTGGCAGGGTCGCCAGTTCCATATCGATCACAAAATTGGCGACGGGCATTGCGGCGTCCACCAAGCCCGTCCATTGGTCGGGGGTCTCGCGAATCAGATCGTCGGGGTCTTTGGCATCTGGGATGTGCAATACGCGAATATCCGCCGACAAGCGCCCACCGTAATCCGCTTGCAAGACCTCGCGCGCCACCTCTAGCGAACGGCGGGTGGCGTTTTGCCCAGCGGTGTCGGAGTCGAGCGCCATGATCACTTTTTTCGCCAAGCGGGGCACTAACAGTTGGAGTTGCGGTTCGGTGAGCGAAGTCCCCATCTGGGCAACGACGTTGCTATAGCCGGCTTGGTGTGCCTGTATGACATCGAGATAGCCTTCGACGATCACGACGGTGCCGCTGGCACGGATCGCTTCTTTGGCAAAATCCAGCCCAAAGAGCAAGCGGCTTTTGTCGAACAAGACCGTTTGGGGGGAATTTAAGTATTTGGGATTGTCGTCGGGGGCGAGCGCCCGCGCCCCAAACCCGACGACCCGCCCTCGTTCATCGCGGATGGGGATCATAAAACGGTTGCGAAAAGTATCGTAAACATCGCCTTTATCATTGCGCTTTGCCAAGCCGACGGCGATCAGGTCGTCATGGCTGTAGCCCATCAATAGGAGGTTATCTAAAAGGTTGCGCCAGCCTTCCGGCGCGAACCCAAGTTGAAAGCGCGTGAGGGTGTCGTCCGTCAATCCGCGTTTTTTGCGGGCATACTCCAAGACGGCGGCGGCATCGCGATGTTGAGTGTTCACCAAGTGATCGTGGAAATAATCGGCAGCGCTTTTCATCAGCCCACGCAGACGGTCGTATTCGTCGGCTTTTTCGCGCTGTTCGGGGGATTGTTTATGGACTTCGACGCCGGCGCGCTTGCCTAGTTCTTCCAGGGCTTCGGAAAACGACCATCCGTTGACCTTCATCGCAAATTTGAAGATGTCACCGCCTTCGGCACACGAGCCGAAACAGCGCCATGATTGACGATCCTCGTTGACGACGAACGACGGCGTTTTCTCGTTGTGAAACGGGCAGCAGGCTTTATGTGTCCGTCCCTGCTTCTTTAGGGGGACATACTGCTGGATGTATTGCACAATATCCAGACGTGACTTAATCTCGTCAATAGCTGACATTGCCGTCACCCCCAGTCCACATCAAACCCCCATTATACCTATGCACAAATAGTCATGCAATAGCGGTTCAAGAGGGTTCTTTGTTAAGGGCATCAGACCGAGCAGACACCGAACGTGACCCCACCCCGTTGATCAGGTAGGGGCGCGTTCGGTATCATCTGCCCAAATCGCGGCGTACTTTAGAAACCGCTGAGCGTACTTAGGTCGGCGCGCCCATTTTGCAGGGCGCTGATCGCTTGCAATAAGCCTAACCGATTGCGACGCACGGCGGGATCATCCGCATTGACCAAGACGCCATCGCCTTTGCCGGTGCCGAAGAAGGCAGTGATAGCAGGGAGCATGGGTACGAACGCCGTCAAGAAGGCATCTACGCCGCCATCAACGGGCAAGGCTTGGGCGGCACCTTGATAGGCTTCGTACAAGGCATTTTCTTCTGGTTGCTTGAACAAATCGACCGATATCGGGAACCGTTCGCTTTCGTTGCGGGTGATACGCACGCACCGCGCGAAACCGTCAAGGATGGCTTCCCAATCGGAGCGCTCGACCCATACCGCTAATTCGCGCACGCTTTCGAGGGCACGCGCTGGACGATTGGTTTGTGCCGCCAGCACTGCCGCCACGACATCATAGCGCCAGCCTTGTTCTTCCACCCAGTTACGCAAGCGCCCGCCGATGAAGGTCAAGAGCGCCGCCCGTGTGTCGTCACTGACGGGGATGATCTGCGCTTCAGCGACACGATCCACCGCCACCGCTAAATCGAGGTCAAGCGCTTTGCCGACCAAAATTTGGATCACGCCCAGCGCCGCCCGCCGCAACCCATACGGATCGGCGGTCGATTTCGGCTCTAAGCCGACGGCGAATAATCCGACTAAGCTGTCGAGGCGATCCGCAATCGCCAGCAGCAAACCGGGCGTGCCCGAAGGCAGGGTATCGTCGGCATGACGCGGCAGCCAATGTTGATACACGGCGTCCGCCGCTTCGGGCGAGAGTCCGCTGAGTAGAGCGTATTCGCGCCCCATTGTGCCCTGTAGCGAGGTCATCTCGATCACGACTTGGGTGGCTAAGTCAGCTTTGGCGACCGCGCCCGCTTGTTGTGCCACCGCAATGGCGGCGGGATCGGCGTGCAGAAGTGCGCCGAGTGTTGCCACCAATTGGGTGATGCGATTATTCTTGTCCAGCATCGAGCCTAGTTTCTCGTGGAAGGCTAAGGTGTCGAGACGGGGCAGGAAGTCTTGCAGCTTCTTCTTGATGTCTTGGCTATAGAAGTAATCGGCGTCGGAAAAGCGCGCCCGCAAGACTTGCTCGTTCCCATGCGTGACCTTATCCAGATGCACAGCGTCGCCGTTGCGGACGGCGATAAAGTAGGGCAACAACTTGCCATCAGCACCTTCAACCGCGAAATAGCGTTGTTTATCGCGCATGACTGTGATCAACACTTCACGCGGGAGCTTGAGGTACTTGGCTTCAAACTGCCCCAACAGCGCGACGGGCGCTTCCACCAAGTTCACGACTTCATCCAGCAAGCCCACATCCGTGGGGACATGCCCACCGACGGAGACTGCCAACTTATGAATCTGTTCAACGATGGCGGCGCGGCGCAATGCGGGGTCTAGCACGATGCCTTGGTTGGTCAAGGACGCATGGTAATCGCTGATCTGGGTTACGGTGTGCAATGGCGACCCATAAGGACGTAAGCCCAGTGTGCTGGTGCCGCTTTGTACCCCGGCATAAGCAAAACTAAGCGGGGCGTCACCGTGCAGGGCGAGCAACCAACGGATCGGGCGCGAGAAGGCGATGGCGGTGGCGTTCCAACGCATCGATTTTCCAAACTTGATGCCCGCAATCAGGGTGGGCAGCGCACCCGCGAGGACTTCACTGGCGGGGCGTCCGGTTTCGCGCACAAAGGCGGTGACGTAACGCCCGCCATCCACTTCTTCGATGACTAGATCGCTGACGGCGACGCCACGACTGCGCGCGAATCCTTCGGCGGCTTTGGTGGCGTTTCGGTTGGCGTCAAAGGCGCGGTCGGCGGACGGTCCACGCACCACTTGTTCGAGATCGCGCTGATGGGCGGCGAGATGGCTGACCTGCACCGTCAGACGGCGGGGCGTGCCATAAACGGTGACGCTGCTATGATCGAGGCGCAGATCGTTGAGTAAGGCGGGCACCGAGGCGCGCAATTGCTCGATGCCGATGCCGACATCTTGCGCGGGCAGTTCTTCGATACCGATCTCAAAGAGGAAGTCGGCGGGTTGGCTGGGGAGTGTTTCACTAGGGAGCAAGATCGCCCCGGCAATCGGGTTTGACCAGCGCATCGTGCGTTCGGACAAGGGGTATTCCATCTCTTGTCGTTGTTCCGCAAAGGCTTTGGCGACACGGCGGGTCATATCGCGCATCCGGCGGAAATAGCTGGCGCGTTCGGTGACGCCAATCGCCCCGCGCGTATCCAAGACGTTGAACAAATGGCTGCACTTCAGCACGTAATCATAAGAGGGGATGACCAAGCCGGCGTCGAGGGCGCGTTTGCTTTCTCGCTCATAAATGTCATAGGTCTGGCGTAAGCCGTCTACATCGGCGACTTCAAAATAGTATTTGCAATGCTCGATTTCGCTGCGCAGCAACACATCGCCATAGAGGAGATCATCCACCCAATTGATCTTCCAGACGGAGTCTTTGTCTTGCAAGGGTAGGGCGATACGCTCTAAACCGTAGGTGATTTCGACCGAGACGGGATCCAGCTCCATGCCGCCGGCTTGTTGAAAATAGGTGAACTGAGTGATCTCCTGACCATCCAGCCACACTTCCCAACCCAAGCCCCATGCGCCTAAGGCGGGGCTTTCCCAGTTGTCTTCGACAAAGCGGATATCATGCTCACGCGGGTTGATGCCAATGGCTTCCAGCGATTGCAAATACAATTCTTGCGGATTGCCCGGGTCGGGCTTGAGGATGACTTGATACTGATAGTAATACTGCATCCGATTGGGGTTTTCGCCATAGCGTCCATCGTCGGGGCGGACGCTCGGTTCGACATACGCGGCGCGCCACGGCTCGGAACCCAACACACGCAATAAGGTGGCGGGGTTGCCCGTGCCCGCGCCGACCTGAATATTGTAGGGCTGCCAGATGACACACCCTTGTGCTGCCCAAAATTCGTTCAGTTTGATGATGATCTGCTGAAAATCAAGAGGTTTTGTCATGGGTCTGCCCGATAGGTATCCTTGATGGAAAACGGAAGCATTATAGTAGGGGCATTGATCGTTCGTAAAGCCCACCCCAATCTCTGATCAGACCGAGGCGGATCAGATTAGCCTAACATGCGCAACCCCATTCACGCCTGTGGGTTATAACATGTGATGAAAATAACAAAACGACTCAACCCACTTTCCAAAAGGCTTAAACGCCTTTCTGACTCCGAGCTTGTTGAATTGGCGCACGGCGGCGACAAAGAAGCTTTTGGCGTCTTGTACGAGCGCTACCTCACCAAGATTTACAATTATGTCTACTATCGCACCGGCAACCAGCACGACGCCGAAGATTTAACGGCGCGGGTGTTCTCGCGGGCGATGGCAGCCATTGAGCAATACACCGAACGGGGCGTACCGTTTCAAGCGTGGCTGTATCGGATAGCCCATAATTTGGTCGCCAATTGGCACCGCGACCGCGGGCGGCGTAAGGTCATCCCTTTGGATGAGTATATCGCCGCTGGATTGCGCACGGATGCGCCTGATAAAAATGCCGAACTGGAAGAAGAGCTCGATGCCTTGCGGGCGGCAGTGCGGCGCTTGCCCGAAGAACGACAACAGCTGCTAGTCCTTAAGTTTGTAGATCGGCTGTCCAATTTTGAAATCGGCACCATCATGGATCGCACCGAAGGCGCAGTGAAATCACTCTATCACCGTACTTTGCTGGCGTTGCGCGATGAACTTCAGCATATTCACGGTCAGCATGATGAAGATTCCCCCGATACGCCGGGCAATCGCCCAGATAGAACGAAAGAAGGCTAAGCGGTATGGTAAATCGCGATACTCATTTTCAGGACTTGCTCTCGGCAGTCAGTGATAGCATCCTCGCTGACGAAAACGATGGCAGTATTGATCTCATCTTCGCCCGATATGATATTGCCCGTTCAGAAATTGAACCGTTCATCACCATCATCCGTCAATTACGGGTGTCGTTGATAGGGGTTCGTCCATCCCCTCGTTTTGCCCAGCGCTTACGCGCAGAACTCATTGGCACAAGCCAATGGGGGGTCTTGGGGCGGGTGCGGTATTTGCCACCCCGTGTGCAACTTATGGCAGGGGTGATGATCCTCGCCAGTTTCATGTTGTTATCGCGCCGCCGGTTGCGGGGCGAAGAAGATGCGAGTGAAATCAGCATCGCTTCCTAGTAAGCAGTTCTACACAGCCGGCTTGCGTTAATTTAAGCACATGATCGGTTGGCGCACAGCGGGGTTATTCGATACAATAGCGTTATCCGTGCGCCAAGATCGTTGGTTTGGGCAGGGGTGAAAAAGCAAAATAATTGAACAGTCTTCCTTACAATACTGGGCAAAAACTGCTCGGCGTTTTTGTATTGACAGATTGGGTATTTTTATTTTACAATAACCCATTGCACTCTGGAAAATTGTCTGCCTCACATAAAACGAATGCACCCTATCTCATCCGTAATATTTTCCTCTCGGCATATTGGTCAAAACCAGTATGTGTGTGTTGATCTCTTTTCGTATTGTTTAGCGTGAGGAGCGTGTGGCTTTGCAGCGTATGACTCGTGTAAAGAACTACGCACGTACCCCTGATGTGCAGGCGTTGCCTTCACTGATTGAGGTGCAAATCGACTCTTTTCGGTGGTTTTTGGAAGAGGGTCTTGCGGAGCTGTTCGACGAAATTAGCCCCATCGACAGCTACAATAGCAATCTAAAGCTGTATTTCCCCGGTAAGAGTGCCGAGGCGCAGGAATTTGGGCTGCGTTATTGGTTTGAAGAACCAAAATATAGCGAAGAAGTCTGTCTCGAACGCGATATGTCGTTCGCTGCGCCCTTGTATATCCGCGTGGCGCTGGTCAATCGTGAAGCGGGTGATGAAGTCGTTACGTCGGACATTTTCTTGGGTGATTTCCCATTAATGACCGAAAAAGGCACGTTCATCATCAATGGTACGGAACGTGTCGTCGTCAGCCAGTTGATCCGGTCGCCGGGCGTGTACTTCGATGGTGATGAAGACCGCACGACCGGGCGTTTGCTCTCCAACTCCAAACTCATCCCAGATCGGGGTGCGTGGATGGAATTTGAGACGCGCAAGAATGATTACCTGACGATCAAGTTCAATCGCAAGCGTACTATTCCGGTCACGGTGCTGTTGCGCGCATTAGCAGCCGTTGATGATGGCATGCCCGCGAGTACCGGTTATATCACCACCGGCAGCGATGAGGAATTGCTCGCCCTCTACGCCCATGTTGATGACTCGCCGGATCGATCCTACATCGCCAACTCCATCAAGATGGAACCGCAATGGGATGACCGTAAGCCGATTGCGGAGCAGGCGCTCATCGAGTTTTATCGCAAGATGCGCCCCGGTGACCCGCCGACGCTGGACAATGCCCGCGAGTATCTGTTCAGCCAATTGTTCGATCAACGCCGCTATGATTTGGAGCGCGTGGGGCGCTATAAATTGAACCAACGGCTCGGCTTGGATGGCATCATCCCGCGCTCGATGCGGACGATCACTCGTGCCGATATCGTCAAACTGATCGAACGCATGATCATGATCAACAACGGCAAAGTCGGCAAAGATGATATCGATCATCTTGGCAATCGCCGCGTCAAGACAGTGGGCGAGTTGTTGCAGAACAAATTGCGCGTTGGCTTGCGTCGTACTGAGCGCGTCGTCAAAGAGCGTATGTCGATTCGCGAATCGGATAATGTCACACCGATCACGCTCGTCAATATCCGCCCGATTGTCGCTGCCATCCGCGAGTTTTTCGGTTCCTCGCAACTGTCGCAGTTCATGGAACAAACTAACCCGCTGGCGGAACTGACGCATAAGCGTACTTTGTCGGCGCTCGGTCCCGGCGGTCTCCGTCGCGAACGTGCCGGCTTCGATGTGCGTGACGTTCACCATAGCCATTACGGACGCATTTGCCCGATTGAAACGCCCGAAGGACCGAACATCGGGTTGATCGGTCGGCTCGCCAGCTATGCCCGCGTCAACGAATACGGGTTTATCGAAACCCCCTACCGTCGTGTTCTCAAATTCTTGCCGCTAGACAGCGCCGACTTGATCGGGCGTGCCGTGCGTGAGGATATCGACAATGCGGACGGCAAAACCATCGTGCATGAAGGGGCGATGGTCGATGAAAAAATCCTCAAGAAACTGCGCGATGCGGGCATTGAACAGGTGCCGGTCGTGCCGTTCGTTGGGGACGAGATCACGTATATGTCGGCGGATAGCGAAGATGCTTATGTCATCGCCCAAGCCAACGCCAAGATCGGACCGCGCCGCGAATTCATCAGCGACCGTGTGTCTGCCCGGCATAATCAGAAATTCTTGGTGGCTCCGGCACAGCGGCTCGACTATATCGATATTGCCCCGCGTCAAATCGTGGGTATCAGCGCGGCGTTGATCCCGTTCCTTGAACATGATGACGCCAACCGCGCGCTCATGGGTTCCAATATGCAGCGCCAAGCGGTGCCGCTGTTGCGCCCCGATGTGCCTATCGTTTCGACGGGTATGGAAAGCCAAGCGGCGAAGGACAGCGGTCAAGTCTTATTGTCCGATGTCGAGGGCGAAGTGATCAGTGTGCAAGGCGACCGGATCGTCGTGCATATGACGAGTGGTGATGAGCGCGTCTATCGCTTGCGCAAGTACAACCGCTCCAATCAATCGACCTGCGTGGATCAGCGCCCGACTGTCCAAAAAGGGCAGATGGTACACAAGGGCGATGTGCTGGCAGACAGCTCCTCCACCTATAACGGCAGCATCGCTTTGGGGCACGACGTGTTGACGACCTTCTTGTGTTGGGACGGCGGCAACTACGAAGATGCGCTCTTGATCAGCGAAGACATGCTGCGCGAAGATAAATTTACCTCGATCCATATCGAGAAGCACGAAGTTGAAGCGCGCGATACCAAATTGGGTCCCGAAGAAATTACCTATGACATTCCCAATGTCGGTGAAGATGCGCTGAAAGACCTTGATGAATTTGGCATCATCCGCATTGGCGCGGAAGTCGGACCGAACGATATCCTCGTCGGCAAGATTACGCCCAAAGGCGAAAAAGAACTTAGCCCCGAAGAAAAACTGCTGCGCGCGATCTTTGGTGAAAAGGCGCGGGAAGTAAAAGACTCCTCCCTGCGTTTGCCGCATGGTGAAAAGGGCAAGGTTGTCGATGTGAAGACCTTCACCCGTGACGAACATCCTGATCTGCCCGCAGGGGTGGAAAAGATGGTGCGCGTGGGCGTTGCCCAAAAGCGTAAGCTGACGGTCGGCGACAAGATGGCAGGGCGTCACGGTAACAAAGGCGTGATCTCGCGCATTGTCGCGATTGAAGACATGCCCTATTTGGATGACGGTCGCACGGTCGAGATCATCTTGAACCCGACGGGTGTGCCCGGTCGTATGAACTTGGGGCAAGTTTTGGAAGTGCATTTGGGCTGGGCGGCATCGCGGCTTGGTTTCCGTGCCATCACCCCGGTGTTCGACGGCGCGAAGGAATACGAAATTCAGGCGGAACTCGGTCGGGCTTGGATGATCGACCGCGCTTGGACGGAGATCACCGACCGCGCTTGGGAATGGATCGTCCAGTTCAATTATGATCCGATTGACTTGGAAGATGACGATGAAGTCCGTCGCCTGTATATCCATGACCTGTTGCAAAACTATCCAGACGTGGATCTCGATCAGATTCAACTCGATCAGATTTATGCGCGGCGGGCAGTGTTGAGCGCGTGGTTGGCTGAAAAAGGCTATACCCCTGACGATATCATCTTGTTTGATACTACCGGGATGCTGGTCACAGAGCGTGAACGTCGTGACCGCAACGCCTTTGATGTGTCGTTGCGCTTGTGGATTCAGTGGGCTGCGCCGGAAACGGTCATCCCCGAAGAAGCGACCAGCCGCGAATTGTTGGCGCTGGCGGATCGTGCCATGTTTGAAACCGGGCACGCGGTGCCGGTGTATGGCAAGAGCGTGCTGTATGACGGACGCACGGGCGAGCGGTTTGAGCAATCGGTGACGGTGGGCATCATTCACATGCTGAAACTGGCGCATCTTGTGGAAGACAAAGTCCACGCCCGTTCGACGGGTCCTTACAGCCTTGTCACTCAACAACCGTTGGGCGGTAAGGCACAGTTCGGCGGTCAGCGTTTTGGTGAAATGGAAGTGTGGGCGCTGGAAGCCTATGGCGCGGCATACATCTTGCAAGAAATGTTGACGGTCAAGTCGGACGATGTGCAAGGGCGCGTCAAGACGTATGAGGCGATCATCAAGGGCGAACCGATTGAAGAACCGGGTATCCCGACCTCGTTCCGGGTGTTGGTGAAAGAACTGCAAAGCTTGGGCTTGGCGGTCGAAGCTATCACTGATTCGGGCGAAGTCATTCGCTTTGGCAAAGACGAAGAAAAACAGCGGCAGCCGAAGATCAATACGGCGCTGATGGGCTTAGGGACTTCCGAAGACTAAGCGATTCACAATTTGAAAACGGCACCGCATGAGGTATTCTGATAGGAAGACTTCATGCGGTGTTGTTGTTGGAAGCTTGTTTGTAAGAAAGGTAAAGCCCTATGAGTATCCGCCCCGTTCATAACTCAGTTAAAATAGATCACTTGCCCTTAAATGAAGTTATTCAAGGGGATTGCATTCAAGTCCTCAATGCTTTGCCGGAAAAAAGCGTCGATCTCATTTTTGCAGATCCCCCTTATAACTTGCAATTGCAGAATGAACTTCTGCGCCCAAACCAAACCGTTGTTGATGCGGTCAATGATGAATGGGATAAATTCTCAAATTTTCAAGAATACGATACCTTCACCCGCGCATGGCTTACTGCGTGCCAACGTGTTTTAAAAGATGAGGGAGCTATATGGGTTATCGGTTCATATCACAATATTTTCCGAGTAGGTAGCATCATGATGGATCTCGGTTTTTGGATATTGAACGATGTTATTTGGTATAAAACGAATCCTATGCCTAATTTTCGAGGAACGCGCTTTACGAATGCGACCGAAACAATGATTTGGGCGCAAAAATCACAAGATCAAAAACGCTATACATTTAATTATCACAGCATGAAAAATATTAATGATGAAAAGCAAATGCAGAGCGTATGGCATATTCCCCTATGTACAGGGGCAGAGCGGATTAAGCTCAATGGAAAAAAAGCACATTCTACGCAAAAACCCGAAGCATTGCTCTACAGAGTGATATTGTCGTCGAGCAACCCGAGTGATGTCGTACTCGACCCGTTCTTTGGTTCTGGTACTACAGGCGCAGTCGCTAAAAAATTAAATAGGCATTTTATTGGGATTGAGCGGGAACCAATTTACGTTCAGGTAGCCCAGGAGCGAATTGAGAAAATTATCACGCCTCTGTTAACCGCCGAGGTTTTGATTACTGATTCCAAGCGCAATCAACCACGTATCAATTTTAGTGCATTGATAGAGAGTGGGTATTTAGTGATTGGGCAAATTATGTATTCAAAAGACAGAAAATATACGGCTATTATACACGCAGATGGAACGCTGTCTTCGGGGGAGCAAAAAGGCTCTATCCATAAAGTTGCTGCAAGTTTATTATCCCAAACTGCGTATAATGGCTGGGATTTTTGGTATGTTGAAAATGCTGGAAAAGAGTTTATCAGCATTGATCAGTTGAGAGAAAAATATCGTTTAGATCATAAGATCGAGTCATGAATAAACATGGACGAGAAAATACGGGCTATAGTTCGAACAGCCGTTTTAACCATAATAAATGATACTGCCTCACCAGAAAGTATAAAACGAAGTATTCAAGTACATCGTGCAAAGATTCATTTTGTCCCTGCAAAATATCGTGTGTTGGGAGGTCTCCTTCAGTCCTTAAACATTAAATTTGGCAACTTTATTGAAAAGTTAATCGATTTAGTTGTCGATACTGATTCGCGTGTTACAGCATTACCTGTATCAGGTAAAAAGAGACCGTTTCTCATGACTGTTGAAACGGATAATTTAATTGATCAGTATATTACAGGGCGGCAACTCCCCAATAGCCCTGAACAATGTGATATTCCATTTAGGCAACTTCTTGAAAAGATAGCTGAAATTGAACTCCGATCAAACTCGCCAAAACAAAGTATCACAAAGGATATTGATGCACTTTTTCAAACTCAAGATAACATGATTGTATATTTGGAAATTAAATATAATGATGATCATGACACCGGTAAATTTGTTGATATTAATCGCAAATTTCTTAAAACCTATGCGGGATTATTAAACTACTTAAAGCCGAACGATATATATACACTGAAACCAATTTTGTATTATTTTAACCCTGTAAAACGTTGGGGTCCGATTTATGTCCCTTCCAGCAATATTTATAGAGGAGCGCAACTGTTCGATCAATATTTTGAGATAAAATATAATGATATTTATGAATATTTAAAGTTACTTGAAAATGACGAGGAAATCATATCCATATTTGATGCTATGTATCATAAAATCGCGAATCTGTAAATTTGATATGATATTGAGAAATATGGGAGAAAAACCATTTGCACCTCCGAAACCTTCATGCGTGGGATGTCACGCCGATGGAGGCGATAGCCTTACAAAAGTCGCTCAGCAGCCAAATTCAGTATGAGATGCCGCTCGACTGGGCGGGCATTCGCACGGTTGCGGGCGTGGATGTCAGCGTCAAGACTAATCCCGATACCCAACAAGTGATGTCACACGCTGCTGTCGTCGTGATGAGCTTCCCCGAGTTGCAGGTGTTGGAAGTGGCGACCGCCCTCATGCCGACGCCGTTTCCCTATATCCCCGGTCTGCTCTCTTTCCGTGAGGGTCCTGTGCTGGTGCAAGCATTCGCGGCGCTGCAACAAGCGCCCGATGTCTTGATCTTTGATGGCATGGGGCGTGCCCATCCGCGCCGCATCGGGATCGCCTCGCACATGGGGTTGTGGCTGGATAAACCGACCATCGGCTGTGGCAAAACGCATCTGCTGGGTACTTTCGCGCCTGTGCCCGAAGAGCGCGGGGGTGCCAGCGAGTTGATTGATAAAGGTGAGGTGATCGGCGTGGTATTACGCACGCGCGCCAACGTCAAGCCGGTCTATATCTCGGTCGGGCATCGGGCGGATTTGGCTACGGCAGTGGACCTCATCTTGCGCTGCACGACCAAGTATCGCCTGCCCGACCCGATCCGCGCGGCGCACAATGCCGCCGGTGCGTTTTAGACGCGGCGCAGGGCGATGCTGCGCCCCGCCCCGCAACCTACGGTTACTCAGAGATCAGAGACGCCATAGGGGCAGCCACCACCAACCGCAAACCGATGTTGAGGCTCGTATCGAATGGGCTGAAGTAGTCGCGACACGCCGCCGCCGCGCGATGCTGATCGTCATTGAACGAGCCACCGCGCACCACTTTGTATTGGTTGTTAATAATACTTATCTGGTGAATTGGCTTGTAATCGTTCAAACACCATTCCCATAAATTGCCGGCAACATCCAGCGCGCCACACGCCGCAGCGCCGTGGGGGTACATGCCCACCGCTGTGCTATTGTTACAAATCCCGACTTCGGTCGTATTAGCGCGGAGCTGATCATCCCATGATCCCCAGGGGTAGGGGCGCGCTTGTCCGCCGTTCTGTGCCAGCCACTGCCATTCCCATTCAGTCGGCAGTCGAATCTCGGCGTTTTCGCCGATGATCCACTCGCTAGTGGCAATGCCCGTCAACGCCCGCCCGCGTAACTGATGGGTCAACCAGCGCCCAAAGGCGACGCTCTGATACCACGACACCGAGTCGCGCGGATAGTTGTCATACTGGGCAGTCGCGCTGGACAGCGCCTGTTTTTTATAGTCGGCGGGCATCCCGTCCCACCAGCGATCGATTTCAAAGCCATCGGGCGCAGTTAGGAAGGTTTGAAACTGGGCATAGGTGATCAGGTACTTGGCGACGTAGAACGGTGCCACCGTGAATGCTTGCCCCTCAATCGTGATTTCACCACCCGGCTGGACGGGCAACCAATCGATCTGCGGCAGTCCATGCGCGTCCACCCCGACGCCCGAGCGCGGATCGCCGATACTTGCTAACCGTTCGCCGATTTGATGGCGGCGTCGGTGTGTGGTCGCGATGGCGTCGATTTCGCGCAGCAGACGTGTCTGCTCTGGTTCGACATAGGATTTAAGAGGCTCGGCGAGCTTTTCTAACGCATACCCGAGGCTCGGCAACACCTTATAGAAAGTGACGAGCGCCTCGTGGAGGGGCTGAGGGGTATCTCGACCGCGATCCACCCACAGCTTGGCATCCCGTTCAACTTGGCGAAAGAACGCCAAATCGCCTTTGATCGTCGTGATCCAGTTCGCCAGCGCGTTCCACTGGCGCAAGATCGCCTCGTGCGCTACTTCCACACCGGTGAAGATCGGTTTCGCGGCATCAAGCGGGCGGCTCGTCACCGACGGGAGTATCGCGCCGATGACGTAAATAGGTGAGCAATTGCCCCTCGAACAACGCCTTGAAGTCGGGATGGGTTTT
>Ga0209181_10002717_pt1 | contig 28540 bp, 25 predicted proteins | sample MAT05_FD_187208 | JGI IMG/M metagenome (GOLD analysis project Ga0209181, IMG submission 187208) | Freshwater microbial communities from Lake Fryxell liftoff mats and glacier meltwater in Antarctica - MAT-05 (SPAdes) (version 2) | ecosystem: Environmental > Aquatic > Freshwater > Ice > Liftoff...
GCCACCCTTTGTTCCATCATACGGCCGCTATTTTTCTTTAAATAGCCCCACTATTCGCAGAAAAATAGTGTTGTCTGATGAAAAAATGGTTGACCTAAAATGACTAAGTTATTGGTGCCGCTTTCCTAAATAGATAAAAAGTTTTAAGTTTTTTGGAAAAATGATTCCACAAACGCCCGTTTGTTGAAAATCTGCAACTTATCAATGCTCTCGCCCACGCCGATGTAACGGATAGGGATCTTGAACTGGTCGCTGATGCTGATCGCCACGCCGCCTTTAGCGGTGCCGTCGAGTTTGGTGAGGGCGAGGCAGGTAATGGGGGCCACTTCCATAAATTGTTTGGCTTGTTCCTGAGCGTTTTGGCCGGTACTGGCATCGAGCACGAGGAGTACGTCGTGGGGTGCACCTGGCAGTTTTTTCTCGATGGACCGGTGAATTTTACCCAATTCCTGCATCAGGCTGGTCTTGTTGTGGAGGCGCCCGGCGGTGTCAATGATGGCGATATCGCAACCGTGCTCGACCGCATAATTCGTTGTCTCATAGGCCACTGCACCGGGGTCCGTGTTCATGCCCTTGGAGTAGAAATCACAACCGACGCGCTTTGCCCAAATGTCTAACTGCGTCACGGCGCCTGCCCGGAAGGTATCGGCAGCACCGAGCACAACTTTATAACCTTGTTGTTTGAACTGGTAGGCGAGTTTGCCGATGGTGGTCGTTTTGCCGACTCCATTGACACCGATAACCAGGAGAACGTACGGCCTCTTCCCTTTTGGGATGTCGAAATCTTCTACGTCGGCCGTATTGTTCTCGGCCAGCATCTGCACGATCTCATCCCGGAGGATTCCATTCAATTCGGTCGTGTTCACATACTTGTCGCGAGCCACCCGCGCCTCGATGCGCCCGATAATTTTGATCGCCGTATCCAGCCCTACATCGCTGGTGATCAGCACATTCTCCAATTCATCCAGCACCTCTTCGTCTACGGTACTTTTGCCGGCTACAGCGCGGGTAACTTTATCGAAAAAGCCTTCCTTGGTTTTTTCCAGCCCCTTGTCGAGGTCTTCTTTCTTCTCGCGGTTAAAAAATTTGTCAAAAAAGCCCATTTATTGAATGTGGTCAATGTGTTAAGGAACGCGGCACCAATAACTTAGTCATTTTAGGTCAACCATTTTTTCATCAGACAACACTATTTTTCTGCGAATAGTGGGGCTATTTAAAGAAAAATAGCGGCCGTATGATGGAACAAAGGGTGGCATCAAATGACTAAGTTATTGGTGCCGCGTTCCTAAATGTGGTCAATGAGATCAATGTGGTCAATCATATTTCCCCATTGGCCGCCCGGATCGTCTCGATCAAATGCGGCTTTTTGCGGCGCGATACTTCTACGGTCTCGCCCGTTTCGAGCACGAGGTAGCCGCCTTCTCCTTTGATATAGGTTTTCATAAAGTTGAGGTTGACGATGTGCTTTTTGTGTACCCGCACGAAGCCGAGGGCCATGAGCGTGTCCTCGTAGGCTTTGATGGTACGGCTGGCGGTGAATTTTTCACCGTTGCGCAGCAGAAAGTGGGTGTAATTGTCGGCTGCTTCGAGGCGCACAATGTCGCGCAGGCGCACGAAATGGATGCCGTCCAGCCCGGAAATGCCGAGTTTTTCAAAGGCATTGGGCGAGTTGGGGTTGTAGTTTTGTTGCAGCACTTCCACCCGTTTCTTGGTGGCGGCATTGCGGCGGCGAATGCGGCTCACGGCCTTCACCAATTCCTGACCGTCAATGGGCTTCACCACATAGTGGATGGCTGCAAATTCGAAGGCGCGGATGGCATATTTCTCATAAGCGGTGACAAAAATGACATCGAATGGAATATCCTCCATTTTTTGCAACGCATTGAAAACCAGTCCATCCGGTAGGTTAATGTCTAAAAAAGCGACATCGAACCGATTCTCGTTGTCGCCGCCCGCCAGCCGAAGCAGGTCGGCGTTGGAGCCGCCGGTAGCGATTACCTCCACATCGGGACAGTATTTAGCCAACATATTTTGGAGATTCTCGAGACCGTCGGGTTCGTCTTCGATAAGCAGAGCGCGGATGTTCATGTTTTTGAAAAAGGTGGAGGGTGGATGAAGATGGATGAAGATCGGCTTTGGGATCGTCCATTTTATAATCAGAAGCAAAAGTCTGAATTTACGCAGACTTTCCGACGCTAAGTTTCAATGGGGCAGGTTAAGGGACGTATGAGGATGGGGAGGAACCTTAAATCCGACGCCCAATAAGTATGCCAGGGAACGGATATCGGACAGGCGGGCAAGTCGGAGAATGGCGTACCTTCGCGCTTCGAAAATGAGCAACCTTTCCCATTTGCTGCAAGCGTACCGCAACCATCCGGCGGTCAAAAAAATTATCCAAAACATTGAAAATCACGCGCCTGCGAGCCGTACTATTCTCAACGGACTCATCGGCGCACAGGAATCGTTTGTCCTGGCGGCAACGGCCCTCCAATCTCCGGCCGCTGCATTTCACCTGTTCATCGTCAATTCAAAAGAAGAAGCGGCCTATCGCCACAACGACCTGGAAGGACTATTGACAGAAGAACAGGTGTATTTTTTTCCCGACTCCTTCAAACGTCCGGCATTCTTCGACGATCTGAACCCAACGCAGGTGCTGCAACGCTCGGAAGTCATCAATAAAACGACCTTGCAGGAGAAAGGTGGCAACGTGATCATCACCTATCCGGAGGCCTTGTTCGAAAAAGTAGTAAAACCTGAAGTGCTGGCGCAAAGCCGCATCGAAGTGGAAAAAGGAGAGAAACTCGACGTGGATTTTGTGATCCAGGTACTGGTGGAATATGGTTTCGTGCGAACCGATTTTGTCTATGAACCCGGCCAATTCAGCATCCGGGGCGGCATCATTGACTTATTTTCTTTTGGAAACAACTTGCCGTACCGCATTGAACTGTTCGACGATGAGGTGGAGACCCTCCGCACATTTGATCCGCTCACCCAGTTGAGCAAACAGACGATCAATCGCGTGAACATCGTGCCCAACCTCAACACCCGCTTCCGGCAGGATCAGAAGGTGTCCCTATTTCAAATTTTGCCTGTAAATACTATTATCTGGGTCAAAGACTTCCAGTTTTTGCTCGACCGGCTGCAATACTGCTTCGAACGGGCCGAACACTTCGCCTCTAAACTAACGGCTCTGGACTCGGCCGAGCTGCGCGATATTTTCCGCGACCGATCCTTTTTATATCCGAGCGATGTCGTCGAAGACGTAACAGAACATCCGCTCGTGTTTCTGGAAGGGAAATCGGATCAATTGCACAAGGCGTTTCCGGGGTTGATTTAGTTATGAGTTATGAGTTATGAGTTATGGCAGATAACTCATAACTCATAACTCATAACTAAATCAGTGATGGTGCCCGCCCGCGCCGTGCACGTGGCCGTGCTCCAGTTCTGCGGGTTCTGCATCGCGCACTTCTTCTACCTGGCCGGAAAAGAACAGGTCCACGCCCGCCATCGGGTGGTTGAAATCAATTTTTACTTTGTCCAGGCCGACCCAGGCCACCATGCCTTGAAAATGGTTGCCGTCCTGATCGGTCAGGGGAAGCATATTGCCCACTTCGAGCAAGCCATCCGGGATTTTGCCATCCACTTCAAACATGTTTTTAGGCACTTCTACCAGCGCGGCATCGTCGTACTCGCCGTATGCATTGGCCGCTTCGATGCCGAAAGCAAAGGGATCGCCCGCTTTCATGCCGGAAATATTTTTCTCAAAATCGGGGATCATCATGCCCACTCCGTAGATAAATGCCAGCGGCTCGTTGCCATTGGTGGTTTCGACCAGTTGCCCATCGGCCGTGCTCTCGGTCAGGATGTAGTGGACGGTCACCACTTTTTTAGGTTCAATAATCATTGTTTGTAATGATAAATGATGAAGGATAATCCGCTTGGCGACACGGCTTCCGGGGAAGGTTGCCAAATGGCGCGCGAAGGTAGCCCTTTACATGACGAAATCGGTATGTGCTCACCCATTAAGGAACGGGCAAATAATAACTTGTAAGTTTCAGATAGATTGGTTTTTGCTCAGATGGGCTATCTTTTTGAGCGAATAGTGGGGCTATTTAATCAAAAAGATGGGTCATCTGGGTGAAAAGAAAGCATATCAAATTTACAAGTTATTATTTGCCCGTTCCTAAACTGCTTTTTATACTGAAAATAGGTTCGAACGATGTGCCAGGCTTCGCGGTGCGACACCGGCTGTACACCCGCCCGCAGCTGCGCCCGGTGCAACCGAAAAAGCAACCGCCAATGCCGCCACAGATCGCGGTAAGCCCGCCACATCCCGAACGCAGGGTCATAAATATGGGCCGGTTCGCCCAACACGCCGTTGAGTTCCATCACTTTGAACTCGCCGCGTCGCAAGGCTTCCAGCGAAGCACATTTCAGGTCGAAACGCCCGTACAAGACTCCTTCGATGTTTCTGCAAATCGGCTCGAAGGCTGCGATCAATTCCTTGTCAATCAGATAATTGCCGTTCAAAAACTTGGTTCCGCGCGCATGGTTGCCGATGGGTTCGAGCAATATTGTTTCTCCCAGAGCAGGTACTTGGCCGAGCACTTCCGGAGATTCCCGTTCGAACCGTTCGAGTTGAAAAGCAGACCGTACTTCCTCCGCCATCAGCGTCCGCACATCTGAAACACCATCGCCGCGCACGGCCATAAATTCCTTGATACAGACCGATGTAATGCCGAATGCGCCGTTTTCACCCGGAAACCGGTGGAACAGCAAACTGGCTTCCACGGGCAGCGTCAAAAATTCCTGCACAATAAAATCCGTCGGAAAGCGGGCGAGGTGCTCGTGCAAAGTCGCTGCGTCCTTGACTTTTTTGATCAAAAAGCCGCGCTCGCCCACGTTCGGCTTGGCGACCACAGGAAATTCAATTCCCGCGTGTTGTAACGCAAGTTGGACATTTTCAAGTGATTGTCCTGGCGAAACAAAAATACTTCTGGGCAAAATACGGGGCGGTAATAACTGTAGAATGTCCTGCTTCGATTCGCCCATCGCGCCACCCAGTGGAACGGCAGGATCTACATTGCTGAAAAAAAACAGGTGCCTCGCCCGCAAGGCAAACCATGCATAGAAGCAATAGACAGGCACATTGGCAATCCACCACGGCAGGTATTCCCAGGTGGTCCAGCGGGCGAAAACGATGGGTTTCTTCAATGCTAAAAATGATTGGGCCGATTCATCAATCAAGCTGATTTCAACATTATGGCTCGGTAACCTCAAACTTCTCTCGCCTCAGGCGAGATCAAACCCTCAAACCTCAAACTCTCAAACTTCCCAACTCCCTTATTCCACCATCAAATTGCACCCGCGCAGCTCAGCTGCATCCAGCCTGCCCAACACCTCGAATTGGCCGTCGGCGTACACCTTACCCACATCCTCGGTGGCGATGAAACTGCACGCGTCCAGATTCGCCAGGTCCATGATATTCAGTACACCCGTACGACCCGGCGATACCGGGCAAAAAGGATCATTGATCTCGGTTGCCAGCACCCGCATCGTCGGGGCGGGTCTGAAGCGTGAACCGCCGGTGGCGTAGGCTTGCGAAAGCAATTCCGTCATACCGTATTCCGAATGAACCCGATCCATCTGAAATGCCTCGCACAACGTTTGGTGCAGTTCCGTCCGGGTGATTTCGCGGCGACGGCCTTTCATACCGCCCGTTTCCATTACCGTGATTCCCGACAAATCCATGGGACATTGCTCCGCAAAATCCAGCAGGGCAAAACTCACACCGAGCAGCAAGGTATTGATCTTTAATTCCTTGCAACGCAACAACACTTCGCTCAGCCGCTCAAAATCGTTTAAAAAAAAGCCGCTGTCGGCATACTTCGAACGCCGGATGAAGTCGTCAGCCATCGCCACGAGGGAGGAGCCTTGCCGTTCGAGGTAAGCGGGCAGGAGCGCCAGCACGCACCATTCTGACGGGGCGCCATAAAATTCGGCGAAGCCGCGACGCGCGTTTTCCAGATAAAACCCGGTGTCTCGGACGGGGTGTTGAGAAGGTGTTTGTCCGGTCGTGCTGCTGCTGGTAAAAGTTTCCTCGCCAACCCAATGACCCGTGCGTACGTCATGGGTTTTAAAAAAAGAAATCGGAAGAGATGGAGGAACGAGGAACGAGGAACGATGCGTGTGACCAAGCAATTCGAGATAGCGGGCATACAAGGGGTTATTTGCAGCCTGGTATCGAAAGACCGCTTCAGCCGTGGCTTCAAAGGTATCGGCACGCACTTTTTTGATTGCTTCGAGGATCGTTGCCCGGTCGGGTATTTGCATTTTATTGAAATCTGCCAGGTTTTGAAATATGGCTGCTTTGATCTAATTCGTTTCTTTCGTGTTTCATGCGACGAAAAACCGTCATTTTTGGGCATTGTTTTCCAATCACCACATCCACATAAACACACGGCTATGAAAACCGCTGTATTGAGTACCACCTGCCTGTTGTTACTGGCTCTTACCCTGTTTCAGTTCTGTGTGAAGCCGCCGGATTACCCCGACGCGCCGGTCATCGAGTTCAAAAGTATCTCGCGGACCACCATGAAGCAAACTCCATTGATGCCCACCCCGCCTGATACGGTGCTCATCTCGTTCACTTATACGGACGGTGACGGCGACCTGGGCTCGGAAGACAAAGAAGCCAATATTTTTGTCAAAGACCTGCGGGACTCAATGCTTCCTGCGGAAACTTTCAGCATCCCGTACATCAAGCCGCAAGGCACCGGCAATGGTATTTCAGGCGATATTTCGGTCAAAATTTTCAGTACCAGTTGCATTTACATTGATGCCGAGGGCAATAAAATTCAAGGGTTGGATGTCCCCGTTGCGCTCGATACCGTGAACTACCAGGTTTGGATCAAAGACCGCAAAGGCAACGAAAGCAACAAGATTGACATACCGCCTATTACGTTGATTTGCAAGAAGTAGGATGTTGGATGTTGGACATTGGACGTTGCTACTTGAAAAAACTAAAAATCGTTTTCCCGTAATTCCGAACGTCCACCAGATGGGGATGATTTAAAAAATCATGGTGTGGGTTGTGTTCCAGCACGAACAGGCCGTCGGGCAAAAGCAGGTTTTTTTCAAAGATCAGGTCCGGTATCGTATCAATCGTTGGCAACGCGTAGGGCGGGCCGGCGAAGATATAATCGAACTGCTCCGTCGTGTGGCCGATGAAGCGGAACACGTCCATCTGGAAAATTTTCACGTACGGTTCGATGGCGAGTTGCTCGACGGTTTTTCGCACAAAGCGCACGGCATCGGGGAATTTGTCCACATACGTCACATCTTCGCAGCCCCTGGAGATGAACTCATAGCTGTGGCTCCCGGTACCTCCGAACAGGTCGAGCACCCTGGTCGCTTCGAAGTCGAGTTGGTTGTTCAGGATGTTGAACAGCGCCTCTTTCGCATAGTCCGTCGTAGGGCGGGTCGGCCAGTTGTCGGCTGGCGGATTAAAACGGCGACCTTTAAATTTTCCTCCGATGATGCGCATGGATGATGTTGGTTCTTAGTTCTTAGTTCTTGGTTGTCAGTTCTTCTTTGCGCGGCTCATTGCTCCCTGCTAACTCCCTTCAACCTGCTCAACGCCACCACATCCCACTGGCAATGATCGGGCAACTCCCGGGCTGCTTCCGGCAAATGCGCCGCCTGTGGCAAGGCCGCAAAACGAAGGTGCTCCACGAAGCGGTAAAGGGTCCGCCATCCGTCCGAATCTTCGAGCAGATGACCTGAAATAGTGAGCGGTATTTCGGCAGGATTGAGCCGGAATTGCTCGTAGGTCAGCAGTGTAAAATACAACAAATCGTTGGCGTGGTTAAAGGTGAAAGTATTGTAGAACAACAAGTTTTGCCGATCGAAAACCGCTATCTGGGCCGATTGCGGGTGTAAGTGCAACCGTACGTCATAATCGCCTGAAGGTGCCACTGACCGCCAACTGCGCAAAAGGGGTTGTGCAAAATGTGTCTGCACGGCTTGGGGCAAAAACTGCTCTGCCAGGCGCACCCAGTCCGCATCGAGCGCATACACCACAAAGCAATCCAGTTCCGGCAACTCGTCGTAGCCATATACATACGCCGCTGGATGCAGCAGCAATTTGAAATAAGCCGGTAAATCCTCGGCCCGAAACAGACGGCGTGGTACCAATGTGGCATTGGCGCCCACCCAGGCCCACCGCACCCGCCGGAACGACCAGGCGAACATTCGTTCTCCGATCAGCACCCCGCGCAAGTCAGTCAGCGTGTCGGTGCTGCTGTGTCCGCTGGCAGGACGCGAAAAATGCCAGCGCTTCAACGCCACTACATGTCCCTCCGCATCCGAAACCAGCAGCGCACAGCCGTCTGCGCCCGCCACGATATGGAGATCGCAGCCAACAGCATAGGCCGCCGTGAGGCGTTCGTCGTGGAAAGAAAAAGTGGTCATTGCGTCAGGTCGTCATGGCTTCATTGTTGTACATGCCTCCATCTGCGGGATCCGCTCTATCCGTGCAATCCGCGTTGCACAAAAAAGCCGGAAACCCGAAACAGCGGCAAAGATGCAAATTGCCTGCGCTGTTTCAAATTTCCGGCTGGAAGTTCAATTTTATTGGACGAGTCAATTACCCATCTCTTTCCGTCTACATCCCCCCGGCTCAAGCATTTTTGCTCGCAGCAGCGGTGGCGGATTCCCCGATCCTGCACGCTCCGTTGTAGCGGGCGCCTTCATCTACCACCATCGTCTTGGCCGTGATATTTCCTTCGATTACCGCAGAATCCATCAGGTGCAGGGCTTCCTTGACATGAATATCGCCCTTGATCCTGCCTTTGATGGCTGCGTCCCGGGCGTGTATGTTGCCCTGCACATAGCTGGTGTCGCCCATCACGAAACGTTTGTCCACTTTGACCTCCCCATGGATGGCACCGTCAAGGCGGACGTTCTCCGTACAACCAAATTTTCCTTCGATCACCGTCCCTTTGGCGATCACAGTGGTCATGGTGCCTTCCTTGTCATTCGCGTCGTTGAGGCCAGGCATGGTGCTGGTTGGTTTTTTATCTTTTGGGGCAGTTGAAAACATACTCATGGCGTTCTTTTTATTTTTAATTTTTTCGTTTTCTCATCGTGTGTTCCTGAACGAACAACGCGACAACACCATATAAGAATCGTGCCAATTTGAAAGGGCGAATGTCTTATTTTTGCCGGGAAAAAAGAGAAGGGAAAGTCTTTTTCTCTGAAATTCAAAACACTATGTCCGTCACAATATTAGCAATTGAATCTTCCTGCGACGATACTTCCGCAGCGATTGTGCGCGATGGCGTTGTGCTGTCCAACTGTGTGGCCACTCAGGAGATCCATCGGCTCTATGGCGGTGTGGTGCCGGAGGTGGCGTCGCGGGCGCACCAGGTCAACATCGTGCCGGTAGTGGACGCAGCGCTGCGCAAGGCCGGCGTGGGCAAAAGCGAGGTGACAGCGGTCGGATTCACACGAGGGCCGGGGTTGATGGGGTCGCTGCTAGTCGGAACCTCCTTCGCCAAGGCCTTTGCTTTGAGCCGGGGATTGCCGCTCATCGAAGTCAACCACATGACCGCACACGTGCTGGCACATTTCGCTGAAGACCCCAAACCGAACTTCCCGTTCCTCTGCCTCACCGTAAGCGGCGGCCATACACAGATCGTACTGGTGCGCGATTTTCTGGACATGGAGATCATCGGCGAGACGTTGGACGACGCAGCGGGCGAGGCATTCGACAAGACCGGAAAAATGCTCGGGCTTGGATATCCCGCCGGTCCGGTGCTGGACAAACTGGCCCGCGAAGGTCGGGCGCGGTTCCCGTTCCCCGAACCTGCTGTGCCGGGATTGAATTTTAGTTTCAGCGGCTTAAAAACCAGCGTGTTGTATTTTTTGAAAAAAGAAGTCGCCGCCAACCCGGATTTCATTGCTGAAAACCTCAACGACATCTGCGCCTCCGTGCAGGACACCATCGTGACCGTCCTGCTCAAAAAACTCCGCAAAGCCGCCCGGCAGATGGGCATCCGGGAAATTGCCATTGCCGGTGGCGTGAGTGCCAACTCTGCTCTCCGCGCCGGTCTTGAAGTCTGGGGTCAGCGCGAGGGCTGGACAACTTATATCCCCGCCTTCCAGTATTGCACCGACAACGCAGGCATGATCGGCGTGACAGCCTACTACAAATACCTGCGCGGCGAGTTTTGCGGGCAGGAGGTAGCGCCGTATGCGAGGGCGTAAAGGGTTTATAGGTTTCACACGACGACACGACGACACAACGGGGTGATTTATTCTTGCAACGTCGTGTAAAACCCTTTTATCTGGGGTGGCTTTTGTTGCTTTTGCCTTGCAACGTCGTGATCGTCGTGTGCCCCCCTTTACCCGTCGTGTCGTCGTGATCGTCGTGTGCCCCCCTTTTTCCCGTCGTGTCGTCGTGATCGTCGTGTGCCCCCCTTTACCCGTCGTGTCGTCGTGATCGTCGTGTGAAACTTATACACCCGTCGCGTGAAACCCTGTCCAATCCCTAAAATTCAATAATAATAAATATTTAAGAAGCGAAAGTCAATACAAAGCCCGCTTCTGATATCCCCACCTTTGCATCATCAAAATGAAAACGCAGTGAAAACAACATGAAAACAGTTTGAACCAGCAGGTTGATGAGTCAGTAGGCGACAATTGTTTGACACCAAAATGTGCCCATGGCAAAACCTGCAAACACCGATTACCCTGTATTTCACCCAAACCAATGAATGGCCCCTGAACAAGGCCCGAAAAAAAACCACTTGAATCCCTAATCCCCATGAACCGAGCGGCCCCCAAGCCCAAATTGTTCTTAGCCAAATGGCTTTTATGACCAGATGGAATATCTGATGACTCCCCTTGCCCCTCCGCCAGTGTACGCACTGACGGAGGGTTTTTTGTTTCTGCGGGCAGCGGGCGTACTTTTGAGCAAAATCCATGTACAGCATCATGCGAATCCTATACAAAATTACTCGCTGGTCGTTCATCTTGTTCCTGATTACCCACCCCCTTTTTGTCTTTGCGCAAAAACAGGATTATATGTGGCCGTTGGGATTAGGACCGGGCTGGAGCGATTTTAATTTTTTTTTTGATTTCAAAAGCGATCCACCAGGAATTACGCTCCGGAGTGATCCCACCAGCAACGGTCTATATACTTCCTCCTACTGCGATTCGGCGGGTAACATTCTCGCTTATTCCAATGGGATAATGATCCTGAACCGATATGGAGAACTGATAGAAAACGGGAAGAATCCCAATCCGACGTTAGGTGATGAGTGGCAAAATGAAAAAGCCAGTTATCCGGGTGGCCAATCCGGTTTCTTTTTATCTCATCCTGGTGACGATAATATTTTATATTTTATCAGTTTGGACTTTGGCTATCACCCGCGCGGTAAATGGCCTTTTTTACATACAGGCCACCGCCTGCTTGCCGCCACAATAGACCTGAGAGCCAACGAAGGCAAAGGCAAAGTGATCAAAAAACATGAAGTGCTGGCAGAAGGCATTTTGATGGCTCCTGCTGCTGTGCGTCATGCCAACGGGCGCGACTGGTGGATCCTCACGCCCGATGCAGACTCCAATCGCTACTATCGGGTGTTGCTCAGCCCGACGGGTTTCTCTAAGGCGGAAGTACAACTCATTGGCTCCAAACCTGATAACATTGCAATGGGCCGGGGCAACTCGCTCGAAGGCAATTGTTTTTCTCCATCCGGCAAACTGTACATTGATCAAAATTGCTATATCGGATTTGGTGTGTTTGATTTTGACCGCTGTAGCGGGTTGCTTTCCAACGAAAGGCGGCGCGAATATCCTGCTCCCTTGCCGCCGCATTATGTATCTCAACTGGACGGCGGTTCAGGGGCAGTATTTTCGGCAGACGACCGCTTCCTGTATATGACCAATTCCTGGATTATACTGGGTAGTACAATTGGGATAGGTTCAAAGCCTTATCTTCTTCAATATGACCTGAAAGCAAGTGATTGGATTGGTTCCGTGGATACGTTGAATTTCGGTGACCCTTTCAGTTACTTTCCTTTTGTAAAAGGTTATAAGTTTGAATATTTTCTGGGCGCCGAGCAAGGGCCGGACGGCCGCATTTACATCGTCCACCACGGTGATTCCTATTGTACGGTGCAATATCCCAATCGACGTGGCAAAGATTGTAAGTTCAGGTATGACGACCCAGATTTTGAGAATGTCATCAGCCGTGCCATTCCCTACATGCCCAACTATCGCCTCGGCCCGCTCGACGGCAGTCCCTGCGACATGCTGGGTTTGAATAATGTACCGATCGCGCACTTTCGGATAGACGACTCCCTCAATTTGCTGTCCCGGTATTTTTATGATCTTTCCTACCATGAGCCGACCTTTCATACGCTCCTCTTCTTGCTTTTCTTTTTTTCGGCCGTTTCTTCACAGGCGCAAGACCGTCCGATAGGCCGTGCTTTCGCCACCCGAAGTGAGGTGATGGCCCGCAATGGCATTGCCTGCACCAGCCATCCGCTGGCTACTTCGGCAGCCCTCGACGTGTTGCGCAAAGGCGGGTCGGCGGTAGACGCGGCCATTGCTGCCAATGCGGTACTGGGCGTGGTAGAGCCGCACGTCAACGGCATGGGCGGCGACCTCTACGCGATTGTTTATGAGGCAAAAACAAAAAAACTGTATGGCCTGAACGGGTCGGGTCGCTCGCCTTATACCCTGACGCTCGATACGTTCCAGCGGCGCGGCATCCAGTACATCCCGGCCCTTGGCCCGCTGCCGGTCTCGGTGCCGGGTTGTGTGGACGGATGGTTTGCACTGCACGGCAAATTTGGCCGCAGGCCGATGCGCGACAACCTTTCTTACGCCATCGGTTACGCCCGCGACGGTTTTGCGGTGGCCGATGAGGCGAGCCATTCGTGGCAGCGGGTGGAAGCCGTTTACGGCAAATTCCCCAACGTCCGCGAAGTGTATTTGCCGGGCGGTAAAGCCCCGCAGCGCGGTGAAATTTTTCGCAATCCCCAGTTGGCCAATACGTTGGAGAAAATAGCCATCGGCGGACGCGACGTTTTTTACAAAGGCGAGATTGCCCGCACGATAGCGGAGTTTATGAAAAAAAGCGGCGGCTTCCTCACCGCCCGCGACCTCGCTGAACACACTTCGGAATGGGTTGAGCCCGTGTCGGTGAACTATCGAGGCTATGACGTTTGGGAACTTCCCCCCAACGGCCAGGGCATCTGCGCGCTGCAAATGCTGAACATTCTGGAAGGATTTGATTTTTCAAAAATAGAGTTTGGTTCGCCGGAGCACCTGCACCTGTTTGTAGAAGCCAAAAAACTGGCGTTTGAAGACCGCGCCCGGTTCTATGCTGATCTGGAATACATGGAGCCGGGTATTGTCAATCGTTTGCTTTCAAAAGGCTATGCCGATCAACGCCGCAAACTCATCAACCCCGCCCGCGCTGCGCAGACCGTCGAGGCAGGCAATCCCAACCTGAAAGACGGTGACACGATCTATCTCACCGTGGCCGACGGCGAAGGCAACATGGTGTCGCTCATCCAGTCTAATTTTCGCGGATTCGGTTCGGGTATGGTACCCGACGGACTGGGTTTCATGCTTCAGGACCGGGGACAACTGTTCACCCTCACGCCCGGACAAGCCAACACCTATGCACCGCATAAACGCCCGTTTCACACCATTATCCCGGCTTTTGTGACCAAAGACGGCAAGCCCTGGATGTCGTTCGGTGTGATGGGCGGCTCATTCCAGCCACTCGGCCACGTCGAAATCCTGATGAATATCATTGACTTCGGTATGAATGCGCAGGAAGCCGGCGACGCGCCCCGGATAGATCACCAGGGCAGCAGCGAGCCGACGGGCGAACAGATGAAAGACAGCGGCCAGATCACGCTCGAAGACGGATTTCCCTATGAAACCATCCGTGCCCTGATGCAAAAAGGCCACCGCGTAGGCTGGGCGGCGCCCGGCGCGTACGGGGGCTACCAGGCAATCCGGTTCGATGCCGCCAGCAGGGTGTACTTTGGCGCTTCTGAGAGCCGGAAAGACGGGCAGGCAGCCGGTTGGTGAGCCAAATACAAAACACAAAAAACGAAACCCGCTCAAAGAGCAATGACCCGAATCCCGCTTCTTGCACAGCCTGAGTTTTTCCCGCAGCGCTTTGTTTTTGAAAAAATAGTTTTTGCACAAATGCCCAACAGCATCGACACGGTGTATGGCGTGGTGGTGCACCTGGAGAAAAACACGTTGTACTGCACGTGTTCATTTCATCCGAAACCTTGTCTCCATGCGCAGGCACTGCAAGCCTTGTTTGCGCGGGAGGGCACCTCATCTTTTGCAGCGCAGCAGGAATGTCCGGGCTGGGTGCTCGCCTTGCTGAAAGGACAACCGACGGCAATTGGCCCGGTCTCCCGCGACGAGCAAAATGCTGTTGCCAAGCAGCACCGCCGCTCCGACCGCCTCGACCGCGCCGCCCACGGTCTCGAAGACCTCGAACTCTGGCTTCATGACACCATGCGGCGCGGCCTCGCCACCCTGGTGGCCGAAGATGCGGCTGCATTTGCACACATCGCTTCGCGCATGGCCGATGCTTCGCTGCCGGGACTGAGTCGCACGTTGCGCCTGCTCGGACAGGTATCGCTCAATCGCCCGGACTGGGCGGAGCGGACGCTGGAAGTGCTGGCACAATGTTACCTGGCGGTGCGGGCGTTCCGCCAGCGCGACGAGATGACAGATGCTTTTCTGGTTGATTTACAGACATTTTTGGGTATTTCGATGCGCCGCGACGAAGTGCTGGCGACCGGCGAGCGGGCGAGCGACGACTGGATGGTGCTGGCCCGAAAGGAAGAGCCATTGGAAGATTCCAATCAGGTACGGCGTACCTGGTTGTTCGGTCTGCGCACCCGACGGATGGCGTTGCTGCTCGACTTTGATTTTGCCCGGCAGGGCTTTCCTCCCGGGTTTGAACCGGGCACCGTGCAGCAAGGACTGTTGGCTTATTATCCCTCGGCCTGGCCGCAACGGGCATTGGTACCGGATGGGCTGACGCACTTGGAATCGCCTGTAGAGCGGATGGAAGGTTTGAATCGTCTGGAGGATCTTGCAAATGTTTATGCTGCCGCGCTGGCCGCGAATCCATGGCTGACCCATTTTCCGGCAGCATTGTCGGATGTTGTGCCTTTAGTAGAAAATGACCGGTTTTATTTGTGTGATGGGGATGGAGAAATGTTACCACTTTCGGTATTACACAACACAGGTTGGCAGTTGCTGGCCTTAAGTGGGGGCCAACCTGTGGCGGTGTTCGGCGAATGGGACGGCGCGGTGCTGGTGCCGTTGAGCGTGGTGGCAGACGGGCGATTTGTGGTGGTGTGATTTGTGTCCCATTATATCGTTCGATCAACACTTTTTATAAACCCTCATCAACCCTCATCAACCATTAACAGATTATCTACCTTTGCCCCATGCAGATTTGGCAAAAAATATGGCTGCGGCTGCGCCGGTTCGGTGTGGAAGCCTACGCTTTCCTGACAGCGCCGTTCGTGGTGCGCAACTGCCTGAGTATGTTCGCCATGGTGGGCGGCTTTTTGCTGCTCACATTTTGGTGGCTCAAATGTTATACGAACCACGGCGAGAGCATGGAAGTCCCTGATTACGTAGGGATGAGTTTTCGTGAAGCGGCTAAAAAGGCCCGAGCCCGAGATTTCCCGGTCGCGATCAGCGATTCGCTCTATGTGCCGGGCAAGGCGCCTGGCGAGATCACGTTACAGAACCCCGCTGCAAAAAGCCGCGTGAAAGAAGGGCGCACGATTTATTTCACGGTGACGAAGAACAACCCCGACATCATTAAACTGCCCGACCTCGCAGGCAGTGACGACTATGACCTCTACAGCCGAAAACTCAGCCGCTTGGGGCTGAAGCCGCGCATTTCTGCGCGCAAGCCAGATCCCCGGTTAGAGCCCAATACAATTATAGCCGTTTTATATCGCAACGATACGATCACAGAGAAGATCAGGCGCGGCTTGATCACGGTAGAGATGGGCGCAACGATTGATTTTATCGTGAGCGAAAAAATCACCCTGACCGTCAGCATGCCCGAATGTGTGTGCCAAACCTACGGCGCAGCCAAATTCCTGATCCAGGCCAGCAACCTGAGCGTTGGTTCGGTGATCAAAGATGGTACGGTGACCGACGAGCAAACGGCTTATGTGTGGCGGCAAAGTCCCAAATTCGACCCCAACGCAATTATGCGGGTAGGCGAACAAGTTGACCTTTACCTGACACAACAGGAACCACAGGGATGCAAAACAGAGGGGATTGAGGATTGAAAAAAACTTTACAACATGGATATTTCAGTACAAGAACTCAAACAAAAATTAGACGCAGGCGAATCGTTCGTATTCATTGACGTCCGCGAACCCTGGGAATACGAGGAGTTTAACCTCGGCGCTCAATTGATGCCGCTCGGCGGGCTGATGAACCAACTTTGGGAATTGGAAAGTCATAAAAATGACGAAATCGTGGTGCATTGCCGTTCTGGTGCACGAAGCGGTACGGCGCAGGCGTTGATGTCCGCACAAGGTTTCACCAATGTGCGCAACCTGACGGGCGGTGTGCTGGCGTGGCAAAGCACTTTTAAATAGGTGATTGCGTCATTGCGTCATTTCCGTAGGGTTCCCACACTTAAGCACTTCCACTATGCACCGTATACTGTTTATCTTGTTTGCCCTCTTGCTTGCCGTTGCCGCACCTGCTTGCAGCAAAAAAGCGGGCTGTGAGGCCACAGAGAGCCTCAAACCGAAAATGAATAAAAAAGGGGAATTCAAAAAAGGCAAAGCCTCACAGGGGTTGTTCCCTAAGAAGATGGCGAAAAAAATGAAAAAGTAAACTTGATACACAGCCAATTGCCGCGCTGGGTTTGTTTTTGCTTCTTAAAACCCGCAGCAGCGGCAGTTTGTACCACGATTTCCTCATCTTGTTCCAGAATGCCGGATACCAGCAGCCAGCCGCCGGGCCGGAGAAGTTCGGCCAGCCGGGGCAATGAATCCAGAATGACGTTCCGGTTGATGTTGGCGAGGATGCCATCGAAGTCCCGGCCTTGTACATCCGGGAGGATGCCGCATCGGGCAGTGACGTTGTGCACGTCGTTGATGGCGGAATTTTCAAGGGTATTGCGATACGATTCTTCTTCGATGTCTACGGCTTCCAGTTCCGAAGCACCCAGTTTGGATGCCAGAATCGCCAGAATACCGGTGCCGCAGCCGAAGTCCAGCACCTTTGCGCCCTGTAAAGGCAAATGTTCCAACGCAGCAATACACTGCCAGGTCGTCTCGTGGTGGCCGGTGCCAAAGGCCATTTTTGGATTGATGACCAATTCCCACTGCACGCCCGGTATGGGGTCGTGAAAATCGGCCCGCACGGCACAAAAATCGCCGACAATGACCGGCTGAAAATTGCTCTCCCAGAGTTTGTTCCAGTTTTGCCCGGGTACAAAGACCTTTTCCCAATCAAACTCAAATTGCTGCTGCAAATCAGTGAGGTGCTGCTCCACTTCCTGCTCCGAAGCAGTTGCAGGGCAGTAAGCGTTCAAACCGACTTCTGTTTCTTCAAAGGTGTCGAACGGGCTTTCTGCCAAAAAAGCAATGAGGATTTCGGCAGTCTCCTGGGTGCAGCGAATGTGATAGGTCCAATAATCCACGGGTTAGAACGGGGTGAAGGCGAGAGGCGTGAAAGTTTTAACTATGAACTATGAACAGGGAGAAGGGTGTGAGGGACGGGAGATGTGAAGAAGGGAATTGACCATTTTCAAAACATACCCCATACCCAGGCAGTGAGCAAGGCCGCCAGTTTCCACATGCCCCAGATCATTGCAGCGAAGAGCACAAAAAATACAAAGCCCAGCAAGGCCAGCGATCCTTTGGCGTTGGGCTTGGCCCCTCCATCGGCATAGTATTTTTTCAGCAGATCTACGTTGCGGCGATTGGCTTTGAAGCCAAAATCGAACAAATCGCCGACGATCGGAATGATCCCGACTACTGCGTCAAGCATAAAATTGCCCATCATTCGAAGCATCAGAAGGGGGCCTGCACCTTTTCGGATCATGGTGCGCATCAGAATACCTGATACGATCAATCCTGCCATATCACCCACATAAGGCACCAGCCCGATGAGGCCGTCCAATCCGAAGCGGAAGTTGGTACCAGGGATCCGGAACTGATTGTCCAAAAGTTTTGCCAGCATATCGAGGCGGGCAAGGTCCGGATTTTCGTCGTTGTTCGTCATGGAGGGAGTTAAGGGAGTTAAGGTAATTGAGGTAATTGAGGTAATTAAGGTAATTTTATGGTTTGTGTCTGGGTCAGGCGCCTTGTGTGCTCACTCAAGCACGAACCATAAAATTACCTTAATTACCTCAATTACCTTAACTCCCTCAATTACCACGCTCATTGTTCCCGCACTTTCAGCCGGGCACCCACTTTGAAAGGAGTAACGCCGTTGAGCCTGCGCAAACTTTCCACCGAAGTGGCGTATTGCCGCGCGATGTCTTCCTGCGATTCGTTGCGGCGCACGGTGTGGTATTGGTAGGTGATGATGCGCGGTTTTTCTTCGCGCGGTACGACTGGACTGCTGATTGCGGACGCAGGTACTCCAACAGAGGTTTTACCTGCGGCCTGAATTTGTGCCTTTTTTGCTTTCTTCGGGTCCTGAACAGGCGCTTCAATGCGGCCGGGCGTGTGCTTCAGCACGTATACCGGATGCCAGATTTTGAGGTTGGTTCCTGCGTTCACGAAATTAGAATTCAGGTTGTTCCAACTTTTCAAGTGAGCGCCGCTCAACCCGAATTTTTGAGCAAACTGGTCAATATGTTCCGGCTGCGATACATTTACAAAGGCTTGCCAGTAGCGGCCATCGCCCGTTTCTCCGGTTTCTACGTTTCCGTTATCAAACTTGTAGCCCCGGCTGCCAAGCGAGTTGAGATAGCGCACGAAAGCGGGCATCACTCGTTCGGGTACCACCACGAAATGACCTTCATTGGTCGGCGGCACATAATCGCGGCGGAAGCCCGGGTTCAGGCTTTTAATGATGTTGTAAGGAATACCGGTAGCCGCCGAGATGTCGCGGAATGAGATGCCGTCGTAGATTTTGAGGTACGAAGTCAACTGTTCGTCCATGTCGGGGTTGTTCGGGTTGAGGCCGTGCATCTGGTAGTAATTGCAGATGTAGGTAGCGGCGATGAAAGCCGGTACGTAGTTGCGTGTCTCTTCCGGCAAAAAGCGTTGAATGACCCAGAAATCGCGGCTGTGAGCCCGGCGGATGGCGCCGTCCACACGACCTTGTCCGCTGTTATAAGCGGCCAGCGCCAGCGCCCAGTCGTGGTATACATTAAAAAGTGCTTTGAGGTAGCGGGCGGCAGCATCGGTGCTTTTCACCGGATTGCTGCGGTCTTCCACCGCGCTGTTGGTCCGCAAACCGTAGTCGCTGCCGGTAGCGGGCATGAACTGCCACAGCCCGGTAGCGCCTACCCGCGACACGGCTTTGGGGTTCAGGGCGGATTCTACCACCGACAGGTATTTGAGGTCGGTTGGCAGCCCATATTCTTTCAATTTCTGCTCAAAAAGGGGAAAGTAGGTGAGCCGTTTGCCCAACATGGTGCGGGCTTTCTCGGTTTTTTGGATGGTATAGGTTTTGATGTAACCTTTAACAACGCCATTGGTGCGGAATTCTAGACAACCGCTCAGATAAGAAAGGCGTTCGCGCAATTCTGTGTCGGTAAGTCCGTAAATAGGGCCGGCACCTTTTGCAGTGAAATTTTGGGAATCAGTGGTATCTACCGGGGATTCCAGATCTGCATCCTGAACTTCCTGGGAAAAAAGGTTGAGGGGTGAAGAAAGAAGGGCAATGAACACTAGGGCCAACCAAGTGGCGACGAGACTTTTCCGCTGCATAATTAAGTTTTAAAACACTTTTCTGCCTTTTGGAATGGCGACAATTGTTTTTTAAGACGACATTCCAAAAGGCCTTTCGATGAAAAAAGGTGGTTCCAGACCGATTAAGGAACGCGGCACCAATAACTTAGTCATTTGATGCCACCCTTTGTTCCATCATACGGCCGCTATTTTTCTTTAAATAGCTCCACTATTCGCAGAAAAATAGTGTTGTCTGATGAAAAAATGGTTGACCTAAAATGACTAAGTTATCTTTCACACGTCCCTAATGAATCACAGGGCGGATAAACGCAGGCTGAAAAGTTTTATTCTCGATACGGAGAAAGCCTGCTGATGAATAGACGAACACTGCTAAAACACTACCTTTCGTTCAAGGAAAACCGCCACACGCTCGTCAAAACCTGATTCAGAATTGCTCACAGGATTAAGGCTTTTGGAGAAAAAGCGAGCAAAAGTCGCTAATCGTGTCGAGATGACGATAAGGTTAAACGTTAAAATTAAGAATCATTTGCAAATTTGGTCACTCGCGAGCCAACCCCCTTATCTTCCTGGCCATGCCAATTTTGTCAATTCCTTCCGTCAAATGATCCGCATCGGTCACCTCGCGATCGGAGAAATATTGCAGCGCACCGCCCAATACGGTCAGGAGAAATACGAAGTAAATCACGGCCGCAGCCATACAAGTGGTGAACACGGTATTGAAGGTTCTCATCACGCCTTCACCGGGCGGTACCAGCCAACTAAAAAACTCCAGCACCATTTTCCAGATCGGAAAATCCAGAAAAGTAAATAGCAGGATGCCCAGGTTGACGGTCAGAAATCCCAGTGTCATGGCTTGTCCCCAGCGCATGAGAGAAAGCGTTCTTCCCAGCGCGGCGAAGGGGTTCTGATTTTCAAAATAAATCACGGCACACCAGAACGCTGCGAAAGGCGCAATGAACATCGCTGCCAGCCAGACCAGTACACTCGCTCCCGCCCATTGCAGGAACACGACCCCCAGTACAGGAATGAACAGCACCATCGAACGTACCAATACTTGCCGTACACTAAACAGCGGATATTTTTGGGCATCCATTTCCTGCTCCACCGCCCGGAAAGCCGCCGCCGCCAGTCCTGCGAGTACAATAACCTGGAAATAAAGCAGATAAGGCACGGGATCGTTGCGGAAAAAATCCACAGAGCCGCCCAGCACGCCCAGCCAATTGGTTGAAAAGATGAAGGTGTCGGCTATCTTTTTCTCTGAAATCGCAAATGCGGTGAGCGCAAACGCCCCGGTAGCGCCCAGCAAGGTCAGCAACATGACCCCCGGATGTCGGCGCAACAATGTAAACACGTCTGTCAGCACTTCGCCAGATGTTTTGATGAACGAGAAGTCAATCGCGTTTTCGCGATCGGGCGGCAATTCCTTATCGTGCACCGGCTCCCGAAACCCGCCATGCAGCGCTTTGTGGCGGGGCAACCACACAAAATACCAGAGCACAAAAACCAGTGACATGATGATGAACAGCAAGCGCACTACATCCGGAGTCTCCGTCAAACGGGTCAAAAAACTTTCGAAGAACGCCGCCAGTAAAATCAAAGGCGCCACCCCCAAAAAGATCTTCATGCCTCGACGCACCGTAATCTGAAAGGCCTGTATCCGGGTATGCGTCCCGGGGAAAAGTAATCCGCTCCCGGCTACCAACCCTGCCGCCCCGGCGATGATGATCGCGCTGATCTCCAACGTGCCGTGTATCCAGATACTCAGAAAGGAATTCCAAAACTCTCCTTTCGAGATGAAAAAATATTGGAAAACGCCCACCATCACGCCGTTTTTCAACATAATGAATACGGTGCCGATGGAAGCCGCTACGCCCAAAACCGCTGTAAAAAAAGCCACTTGCAGGTTGTTGGCCGCGATATAGTTGGTCATCCCAAACGGCCCTTCCCGCTTATAAATGGCCATAGGGTCCCCATTGCGGATATTTTCCTCGGTTTTAGCCACATAATCTGCGCCTAGTATGACATTGGCAAAATCAGGGTTGATCATGCTGGACAATACCCCGATCACAAAGGCCAGCATAAATAAAGAAAACGACACCAGCAGTGCCCGGCGGCTTTCCCACATGATCTGGGGCAGTTCATCGGTCCAGAAACGGCGCAGCCGCGCCACCGGAAGTTGTTTGCCCCGGTACACGTTATGGAAGACCGTTTGTGCCAGTCCGTTGAGGTACATGCGCACCGAGCGTTTGGGGTAAAAGGTGCGGGCGTACGACAGGTCGTCGGTGATCTGGATGAACAGATCGTTCAGTTTAGTAGGGTCGCGATGCTCGTTTTGCTGGAGCATTTCCTCGAATTCGGCCCACTTCTCCTGGTTCTGTTCGATGAATTTCGTTTCTTTCATTGTTCAGTCTTTTTTGAAACTTACTTCCGCTTCCGGCTTCAGCACCACCTGCGGAATGCTCCGCTCGTGCGTTTTTAGGGTCAAAAAATTCGGCATTTTAAACGCTTCTGCGGCAATGAACTTGCCCTGTTCGGCATGTTTTTCGAGAAAAGCAGCCGCATCAATGCCCAGATAATCGGAAAGTGTTTCCGTCAGGAAATCAAAGTTTTTCCGCAGATCTCGATCCGTGCCATACGTGTGATCCAACAGGTCGGCCATGAAGTTGTGGAGCGTTTGGGCATTGTCGGTTTTTTGACGGATGGCGCAGTCAATGTAAAAAGCCAGGATACAACCCCGGCGATAGGGCACTTCTTCGTATTCCGATTGGACGTAATAGCGTTTTTCGATGGTCTCGTTGGGCGTCTCGCCATTCGGATCGGTGTAATGGGCGATGAAAAACCGTTTATTCAGTTCGTTCTGAAATTCCTGGGTAGTAGCAAATCCTGCTTTCCAGCGGTTGCGGAGGGCGTAATAATCAGTAAAACCTTCCGCGAGCCAGCGCAGCCCCAGGCCTTTTTCAGGGTCGTAATCACCTGTATTGATCTTGCCGCCGATCCAGTCGTGGGTCATTTCGTGGTTGAACAGTTGGATCAGGGGATCGAGTCGGCAGTCGGCAGCAGCATACACGACAAACGATTGATACATCCCGTATCCCAGGCAGCGACCCGTACGCGCTGCACCGATCACCTGCCCGCCTTTGGGCAGCACAAACGGGATCATGGTGACGGAATAGAACGGAATATCCCGGTCGTCCCAGGTCGTGCGCTGTGTTTCAATGGTCTTTTTGATGACATCAAACAACGTTTGATCCGAAAAAAGCCATTCGCCACGTACCGCAAATGCGATGGGCTTGCCATGTGCCTCGCCCTGTAGGATCCGGAAGTCGCCTGCTACCCAATGCGTACGCCGCCATTCAGGGTTCGTAAACTTGAACTGCTGGGTGGTTTTTTGCACACCAAAACTGTTCTGAATTTTCCAGTCTTTTGGCAAATCCTTCCATACAACCGTCACATCATAGACGTGGTAGTGGCGCGGAATGAGAAACAGACATTCGCCGGAGACATGTATGTAGTCGCGTAAGATGATGGGGTTACAGGAAGTCTCCACCGTCACCTGTTCATCCGAAAAGTTTTGCAGGAGTTCATACTTCAACTTGACAGGCCCGTGGCCCCGGCTCAACACGAGTACATGGGTGGAATCCTGACGGATATACCGACCGCCTTCGGCCTTGAAGTTTTGATAACAGCGTTGGAGGCCCGATGACCAGTTGACGCGAGAAGGAAGGGTAAAGCGCGCGGTGTCGGTTTGGGAGGGATAAAATTCGACCTCCACCTGTAGTTTCAATTTGCCACCTGCATCCGATTTCTCCGTAGAAATCTCATACCGGAGGGTTTGGGCAGTGCCCGAACAGGCTAACATCAAAAGGAGAAATGGCAGAAAGTGTTTCATGCAGGGGGAGCGTGTTTCGTGCGGCTAATGTAGGGCTTGCATCGCACTGAACATTCAACGCTGCCGTCTTTTTGGAGAAAGTCCGTTCTTTGCGTTCCCATCAGCACCTTGTTTTCACGTCTCACGCCTCTCACCATCGCCACCCATGAATTCCTACGGCACCCTTTTTCGCGTTACCACCTTCGGCGAATCGCATGGACCGGCCATCGGCTGCATCGTTGACGGCTGTCCGGCGGGTCTGGACTTTGACCTTGACTTCATCCAGCGCGACTTGGACCGGCGGCGACCCGGACAAAGCAGTATCGTCACGCAGCGCAAGGAAAGTGACACGGTACAGGTGCTGAGCGGCGTATTCGAAGGCAAAACCACCGGTACACCTATCGCTTTTGTGATCCCCAACGAAGACCAGCGCAGCCGCGACTACGATCACCTCGCCACCGCTTTCCGGCCCAGCCATGCCGACTATACCTGGCAGGCCAAATTCGATCACCGCGACCACCGCGGTGGCGGCCGGAGCAGCGCCCGCGAAACGGCCGCCCGGGTCGCGGCAGGGGCGTTGGCAAAGTTATTTTTAAAAACGCAGGGCATTGAAATTCAGGGTTATGTGAGTCAGGTCGGGTCCCTGGAGTTGAAGAAAAACTACCTCGATCTTGACCTCACACTCACCGAAACCAATGATGTGCGATGCCCCGACCCCGTACTGGCGATCAAAATGATCAATCTCATCAAAAAGGTGCGCAAAGCAGGCGACACGATTGGAGGGGTGGTCAGTGCCCTGGTGCGCGGCTGCCCGCCGGGCCTCGGTGAGCCGGTATTCGATAAACTTCACGCCGAATTGGGCAAGGCGATGCTCAGCATCAATGCAGCCAAAGGGTTTGAATACGGCTCCGGTTTTGAAGGGGTGAAAATGTTGGGCAGTGAACACAATGACTTGTTTAGAGAGGGGACATTGGACGTTGGACGTTGGACTGGGGATGTTGAAAAGAACATCTCCCTGATCTCAAGCCCTCTATCCAACGTCCAACGTCCAACGTCCAACATCCAACATCCCCTATCCACGCTCACCAACCACTCCGGCGGCATTCAGGGCGGCATCTCCAACGGCATGGACATTTATTTCCGTGTGGCATTCAAGCCGGTCGCGACCATCATGCGCGACCAGCCGACGTTCAATGCCGAAGGGGAGGCGGTTACGGTGAAAGGTAAAGGCCGCCATGATCCCTGCGTGGTACCGCGTGCCGTACCGATTGTGGAGGCGATGGCTGCGCTGGTATTGGCCGACCACTTGCTGCGGGCGCGATCGAACCGGCTTTGAAAAAAAAATTGAAACCTCCGTCAGGGTAGATCCGGCGCTGTGTGTCTCAGTGAAAAATGCACCACTAAAACGCACTATCGCTATGCACACAAAACTTTTGCTCTTCGCCCTGCTCCTTTCCACCGCCCCTGTTTTTGCACAACAACAAGATGAAACCTTGTTCCGGAACGCCCACTTGCGCGGCGGGTTTGGCGGACCTATTTTCTCCTACAGTCACTCCAATGGCCGAACCGGATACGGCAGCGGCGGCGGCGGCGGGGTGGTGTTCGACCGCTTGTTTGTGGGCTTGTTCGGGATGGGCGAAACCTTCGATGTGCCGAAAGTTGGCCAAAAACAACTCGCCATTGGTTACGGCGGCCTCTGGGTGGGCTACGTCATTCCGTCTCATAAACTGTTGCATCTCTACACATCTATGAAAATCGGCGCGGGCGCTGTCGGCACCACCGACTTTGACGACGACTGGGAATTCGAGGACGATTGGACCGATGCGACCCTCGTGGTTGTGCCGGAAGCAGGCCTGGAACTCAACGTGGCCCGGTGGTTTCGGCTGAGCGGCTCGGTAGGATATCGCTTCGTTGATGGTTTCGATGGCTCTGGAACAATCGCTAAAAACGACCTCAACGCCCCGACTTTTGCCCTTACTATGCGGTTCGGATGGTTTGGCGGGCGGAAGGCTGATAACTAAAAGGGCAAGGGGCAAGAAGGGGACACGGATTAAACAGATTGGACAGATAAAAAACAGATTAGGAAAAATTCGCCCTAATTGGTTTAATCCGTTTGATCCGTGTCCCCTTCTTGCCCCTTGCCTCTATCACACCCACCACAACTCCGGCACTCCCCCTTTTTCCCAGCATACCAGGGCATTTTGCCCGAATTGCCGTGCCAGTTCCACGGCTTTGTCCAGCGGCACGCCCAGCGCGAGGAAACTTTCTTCCGGCGGCCAGTCGCCTTCGTGCCCAATGCCCAGGCCGCGCCGGAGCAGGCGGCAATGCGGGTGCAGTTCGAGTTCAAGTTGAAGGTTGCGCCATTGATTGTGCCATTGATCGAGCATCTGAGAGCCGGGGTTCCAGGCAGTGATGAAGGCGAAGGTGCGGAAGCCGTGTTCATCGAGTTGTTGCTCAAAGGGCACGTTGCTTTGGCCGATCTCGAAGAAGCTGCCGGAGTCGTCTGTGCGGATGGACTCCGCCCAATATTTCGTGTTCAGGTAGGCCTGCACCAGCCGCTGGTCGAGCCAATCAGCAGAATCTTCGAGGTTTCGTATTTTGACGATGGGTTTTGACATACTTTTGCGCCGCTTTTGTAGCACTTGAACTAATGGAAGAAAAACAGAGTCAAACCAGTACATTTATCGGCATGGGGCTGATCTTCATGCTCCTGTATCTGTGGATGCAATATTCGGCGCCGCCGAAAAAAACGCCTGAGCAACAAGCCGCCGAAACTACGGCCCAGCAAACCCAAGCTACCCCGGAACAAACAGCCGCCGCCACGCCTCCTCCTGCGCCCGTACCCGCTGCCCTTCCTGACTCGGTAAAAAATGCCGTTTTAGTAGCGCAGTTTGGTGCCTTCGCATCCGCTGCGGTCGGCAACGAGCAGTTTGAGGTACTTGAAAACGACCTACTGCGCATCACATTCAGCTCCAAAGGAGGGCGAATCAAAGAGGTTTTCCTGAAAAAGTTTGAAAAAATAAATTCCGATACCGCAGGCAACGACGTAAAAAGTCCCGTTCGCCTGCTGGAAGACAATAAGAACCGTTTCGGCTACGAACTTTCTGTAAACGGCGTTCCAAACGCTAAAGTCAACACCGACGACCTGTTTTTTACATCCACCAAAAGCGGCAACAGCATCACATTCCGGGCCGATGCGGGGCAGGGCCGATACCTGGAGCAAATCTATACCCTCAGCCCCGATAATTACCAGATAGATTATAAAGTCGGCGGAAATGGCCTCTCGAATGTGCTGTCGCAGAATTCGCTGCGGCTCCACTGGGAAAATTACCTCGATAAGATCGAGAAAAACCAGCAGTACGAGCGTACGATGTCGTCGGTCTATTTCAAGCCAACCGACGAATCGGCAGACTATTGCAACTGTAACAACGATGCGGTGGAGGCCTTGGGCCAGAAACCCCTCAAATGGTTCGCCCACTCCAACCAGTTTTTCAATACGGCCATCGTGGCGCAGAATTTTGCGTTCAGCGATTTCACCGGCGAAACCCGGATGTTCACCGATCTGGATCCCGACCTGAAGCTGCTGAAAACGACCGCTGTCATTCCGCTCGACAATGGTCCAGCCAACATGATGATCTACACGGGACCGAACGAGTTTGCTCGTTTGCGCTCCTACCATTCCAACCTGGAAGACATTATTCCATTCGGCGCCAGCCTGTTTGGGGCCATCAACCGCTGGGTGATTTATCCGATCATGGCCTTTTTGGGGCGTTTTATCGGAGCGCAGGGCATTATCATCCTGTTGCTCACCCTGATCGTCAAGTTGCTGGTGTATCCATTGACCTATCGGATGGTGCGGGGTCAGGCCAAAATGGCCGCATTGAAACCGCGTATTGATGCGCTGAAAAAGAAAATAGGCGACGACCAGCAGGCGATGAGCATGGAAACCATGAAACTGTACTCCGAGTACCGCGTCAATCCGGTCTCCGGCTGTTTCCCGATGATCCTGCAGATGCCAATCTGGTTTGCGCTGTACCGCTTTTTTCCGGCAGCCATCGAGTTTCGGCAAGCCAGTTTCCTGTGGGCGACCGACCTGTCGAGTTATGATGTAGCATTCAGGCTGCCGTTCATGATGCCTGGTTTTGGCAACCACATCAGCGCCTTTACGTTGATCTGGGTCGTCACAACACTCTGGTACACCTGGTACTCCATGAAGCAGATGGATGCTTCCACACTGCAAAACGATCAGATGAAGATGATGAAATGGATGCAGTACATCATGCCCGTGATGTTTATGTTCTTTTTCAACACCTTCGCATCGGGCCTCACGCTCTACCTGTGTTTCAGTAACATCCTCAACATCGCCCAGACCGTGATTACCAAGCGCTTCCTGATTGACAATGAGAAAATAAAAGCCGAACTCGAAACCAACCGCAACAAGCCGCAAAAAACGGGCGGCTGGCGCCAGCGGCTGGAAGATGCGATGAAAGAGCAGGAGCGGCTGAAAGCACAGCAGAAGAAGAAATAACATTTTTTTACCCCTGTAAGGAACGCGGCACCAATAACTTAGTCATTTTAGGTCACCCTTTGTTCCATCATACGGCCGCTATTTTTCTTTAAATAGCCCCACTATTCGCAGAAAAATAGTGTTGTCTGATGAAAAAATGGTTGACCTAAAATGACTAAGTTATTGGTGCCGCGTTCC
>Ga0209181_10002722_pt1 | contig 28523 bp, 24 predicted proteins | sample MAT05_FD_187208 | JGI IMG/M metagenome (GOLD analysis project Ga0209181, IMG submission 187208) | Freshwater microbial communities from Lake Fryxell liftoff mats and glacier meltwater in Antarctica - MAT-05 (SPAdes) (version 2) | ecosystem: Environmental > Aquatic > Freshwater > Ice > Liftoff...
CACGCGACGCTTCGACGACAACTTCGCCATCCCGCTGGTGACTGCGGCCGCTGTTTCGATCGCGCTGACCCAGATCACGTTGTAGGGCGATCAGTCCTCTTCGGGGCGACAAACGTCGTCGAGCAGACCCTCCGCAGTGCACCCGTCTGCATTCGTCAGATCGCAGTGGTTGATGCCGGAGTCTTCGTGGCACTCGAGGCCCTCCGGGCACGCCCCGCCGTCTGGGCAGCGCTGTAGGCAGATGGCTGTTCCTGCTTCCCATCTGCACAGGTCCTTGGGGGCAGCTATGCATGCTTCTTCCGATCGTGCGCTGCATACGTCCTCCACGGTGCACCCGGAGATGACAGTCAGAGCCACGATCGAGAACGCAAGCAACCCCCACGCGACGCCTTGCTCGACGATTCCGTCACCGAGCTCGCTCACTGGCATGACCCCGGCTGCGACGAGCCCGACGGCGAACGGCGTCCGCACGCTCTCGGGCGCGTCGCGCCAGGCGCGATCGAGCCCGGGCACGGCACGGAAAAGCGGCCCTAGATCGGGGAAGTCGTCCCCACCGAATGCGATCCGCGCTTCGTTCACCGAGAGCGCTTCCAGCATCGTCATGATGTCGGTCGCAGTCAGGCAGGCTCCACCGCCGCCTGCGATGACATGCATACAACGACAGATCCTTGGCGAGTCGCGGGTGGAGAGTTCGCGCAAAGAGTCGCGGACCGCTTGTTCGTTGCTCATGCGGCCAATCTACAGCTGACGAGCATCTCTGGCGCAACGGCGCCGACGCCTGTACTTTCACCCGCGGAAGCGCTCGCTAGGCTGGCGCCGGCCCCGGTCTTCAAAACCGGTGTGGGGCACCCCCCGTTGTCCTGGGTAGGTTCGATTCCTGTGCGCTTCCGCCGTTTCGCCCGCCAGCCCCGTGAGTCAGCGACAGGCGCGGGCGTCTTCGACGATGTCGGGCACTTCGTTGCAGGCCATCTCGTCGGTGCCGATACGATGGGGCTCACCACGATGAGGTGCTTCACCGCTTGCAGCTTGCGCGCATTGCGTGAGAGGCGGCGCAGGCGCTGCATGTCGTTGATGGCGATGGCGGATTGAATGGCCCGGCTCGCGGTTGGGGGCGGGAGGGGTGTTCAGCTGCCCGCTCAATCGGTGCGCGAGGCCGAGACCACCACTGATCGAGCCCACGCCCACGGCCGTGCATCGGCGCAGGCGCCAATAATCAATCCCCCGAGAACCCAATGAACAGTATCTCAGCGGGCTCTGCTCCCTCATACGCAATCACGTACGTACCCTCCCACGACTCACGCAGCTCTGCGAGCACACGCAACCTGTCCTCGATCTGCACCCGCGTCGGCTTCACTGTCCCGAAGAGCTCCTCGAGCTGGCTCACGCTCAGCGGCGCGACGACGCCGTAGCTCGGCTCGTTCGCGACCGAGCCGACGTCGAGGATGGAGTGCGTTCCGTCGGTGCTGCCCATGTCGTCGAGCTGATGAAAGATGTCCTCGATGGAGGTCGGTGACTCCACCGTCCACTCGCCATGCCCACGGTAGTAGTCGCCCTCGGCGAACACGCGATCACGCAGCAACTTCGCGCCGCGCGAAGTTCGCCCCGCATCCCCCGCGCGTTCGAGCTTGAGCCATCCCCCGCGCCCGTGTGCATGCTCACCCGGAGAGTAGGCTTTCGAAGCGCGAAAGTGGCCCGAGGGCTTCCTGAACCTGGACGCCGGGGTGTTCGGCGCGTGAGTTTTCGGGGCCGGGGGCGGCTTCGTCTTCGTGGGTGTTGTCGCGGCTTTTGTCTGGCTCTTGTTGGCCGGCAAAAATCCCGGACCGGCGCTGTGGGTCGCGGCGATCGCAGGCGTCAGCGGTGCACTTGCAGAGCTCGCCTCCACGCGACGCTTCGACGACAACTTCGCCATCCCGCTGGTGACTGCGGCCGCTGTTTCGATCGCGCTGACCCAGATCACGTTGTAAAACGAGAGGCGTGACAGTTGCCATCTTGCTCGGGGCTAGCGGCCTCGTCGGTTCCGAGCTGCTCTCGCTGTTGACCCTCGATGCAGACATCGAGCGCATCGTTTCGCTGGGTCGTCGACCCTCCGGCGTGGTGCATGCAAAGCTCACCGAGCACACAGTCGACCTCGCAGACACGAGCGCGCTGGAGAAGCTCGCACGCGGCGACGTGCTCCTTTCCGCCTTGGGAACCACACTGCGAAAAGCCGGTAGCAAAGAAGCACAACATCAGGTCGATGTGGCCTACCCGCTCAACGTCGCCAAGGTGGCAGTAGCGCAAGGCGTCAAGGGCTACGGTCTGGTCTCATCCGTCGGCGCAGACCCCGCCTCGAGCATGTTTTACAGCCGCATCAAGGGCGAGCTCGAGCGAGAGGTCCAAGCGCTCGGCTTCGAGCGTGTGCGCATCGCACGCCCGAGCATCTTGTTGGGCGAACGGGGTGAATCGAGACCAATGGAAGCAATCGGCGCGTCGGCGGCGGGTCTGTTGCGCTTCGTGCCTGGCTTGCGAAAGTACCGCCCAATTCACGCTCGGGTCGTCGCCCGCGCGCTGATCGCGGCCGTCAAAGATCCACTTCGTGGGGTCCAGGTGCTGGAGCCCGAGACCTTGTTCGCGCTCGGCGACGCTTCACCCTGATCCGCGGGGCAAAGGATTGAGTGGCTCCTGCACGGCGCGGGGATGCTACCTTGTGCGAGCGAGCACCGGGGTGTGATCACAGCCCACGGACGGGCGCCGCTCAAAGCTCGTCAAACGACATCTCAGCGGCACCGAGAAAAGAGCGTTTTTGATGCTTTCTATGATCACTTCTGCTCGCGGCGGACACATAAGGAAAACCGTGTTGCGCCAAACCTCTTTCGCTTCTTTGTCCTCCGCTTCACTCGTCCTCCTGTGCGCTGGGCTCGCGTCGCTCGCCGCTTGCGGCGACGATGATCCCGTCAACGGCGGCGGTGGTCAGGGCAACGGTCCCTCGACCGGCGGCCAAGGTGGCGAGGGCGGCTCCGACACGCCGTGGCCGATTGCGCCCGCGCTGCGCAACCCTGTCGACACGCCCGACGCCGAGCTCGCGTACGAGGCTCTGTTGCTGATGGGTGTCAACCAGATCGGCTCGGAGTCGACCACCTGTTCCAAGTGTCACGCGATCACCTCCGGCTTGCTCGAGACGTGGAAGGCGCAGACCGACACCGCAGTGGCGACCTGTTTCGCCGATCCGACATTGCCCACCAAAGAGGCGGCCGAGGCCGTCATTCAATGCGCGCGGCAGAAGGCGTCGCCGACTTCGTCCTTCTACACGCCCAAGCTCGGCATCTATTCGGCCGCAGCCAAGCTCGATTGGTTCAACTTCGTCTTCTCGAATGCGCTCGATGAGGGCGGCGTAGCCGAATACGCCGAGTTCGTGAACGCCGTCGACATGCCCAAAGCGACGACACACTGGACACAAGCCGAGTTCGACATCGTCGCCGAGTGGTTCGCGCGTGGGCTGCCGTTCTTGAAAGACTTGCTGCCCGACGACCCGGGGCCCGGGGACTGCGTTCAGAACATCACGCCCGCCGTGGGCGACCATATCGAGGCGATGAAGACAGCAGGCTGGCGCGCGGAAAACGCCGCAAACGACCTCTTGATGTTCGGCTGCGCAGGCGCCGCGACCACGCTCGATTGCTTGTCCACGTATCCGAGCGCGAGCGACACGACGTTCGGCACCGGCTGGGAGTACATGCCGGACGCCAAGCTGCGCGTGCTGAAGACAGTCAACTACTCGACCTCGTATTGGACCCGCAGCTCGGCAGACGGTCGCTTCGTCGGCCACGGCGGCAGCGCAGGGGGTGGCTCTTCGACGATCGTCGACCTGCTCGACGACAGCTCGATCGACATCAACGCTGCCTACGACCCCGGCTTCTTCCCCGACAACACCGGGTGGATCTTCCAGGGCGCGCCCGGCGGGGCCGGGATTTGCCAACAAAGCCTCTTGGTGTCCTCACCCGCAAGCGTCAGCTTCAACGAGCCGGCCTGCACCACCACCGACGCAGTCGGGCTCTATCAGCATGTCGGCGCAGCGCCCAACGGCGGCGACTACTGGACAGTCGACGGCTATTTCGTGAGCGACAACGGCGGTCACGAAGCCACCCTCGAGAACCCCGACGCGTACTTCGGAGGCAACACTGTCGCCGCGCTCACGCCGCTCATCTACAACGGCACCGACTACGTCACGAAGTCCACCGAGTACAAATCTACCCCCTACGAAGGCGATATCGTGATGTCGCCCTCCAGCAAGCTGCTGATGGGTCGGGTCTCGGGGCCGAGCGACAACCAAGACGGCTTTCGTCTGCGCCGCGTCGACGCCACGCCCAACGGCAGCGGCTACGACGTCGAGATCCCCGAGATTGGGCGTTACTGCATCAATGGCGGCAAGCCCGGGATCTCGTTCGACGAGCGTTGGGCTGTACTGCACAGCTACGTCACCGGCGAAGATGCTGTCGAGCTCGGCTTCACCGGCCCAAGCGACCCCGGCTTCACCGCCTACGCCAACCAAGGCGCCGCCAACATCTATCTCGTCGATCTGCTGACCGGCATCGTTCGTCGGGTCACTCACATGCAGCCCGGCCAATATGCGCTCTTTCCGCACTTCCGCTCGGACGGCTGGGTCTACTTCATCGTCCGAAATATGGACAATCACGAATACATCGTCGCGAGCGACGCGGCGCTCACACTCGAAACCACTCCGTGACCGCGCCACGATGGGCGGCTGGTTTCGCACTCGCGCTCGTGGCGTGTGCCGCCCCACCTCCCGAGCCTGGTGAAGCTTGCGACGAAGGCGTCGCAAGCTCGCCGCTCAGCGCCGTGGACCGCAAGATCATCGGCGACGCTGCGCCCTACGTTGCCGACGGCAAGCTGCGAGCACGAGATGGCGAGCTAGCCGAATCGCAGCGCCTGCGGCGCGAGGTCGCATGGCAGACGGCCGCGAAGTTGCTCGCGCAAGTACCGCTGGCCGAGGCATTGCCGAACGCGCCAGAGCTGCCCGCCAGCGTCCCTGCGTGGCAGACTTGGTACGACTTCGACGACGTGCGTCGTGTATTCCATCGTTTGTACGGCGATCTCGACAGCAGAGAGAAAGCAGGTCGAGACCACTTCAGCGACGCCGCAATGGATGAGGCGATGCAGTGGAACATCGGCTCCGTCGACGAGCTGCCCAACTGGCCCGTCGAACGGTATCTCGAGTACCTCGCTGACATCGATCAGGCGAGCGATGTCGCAGGCCTCGGCGGCATCTCTCGCGTTGGCTACAGCCCTGGTTCGGTCCGCCATCTGCTGCGGAGCTATCCCGAGGTATTGGCGTGCCAAGACTCGGGCGTGCCTCCCGCAGTGGCCGAGGGCCCGAGCGAAGAAGCGCGTGTGGCGCGCGAGCCCATCGTGTCACTGCCCTGCGAGAGACGGGTGGTCGGCAGCTATGCAGTGAAGCTCGGCGAGACACTGCGCGTGACGCTTGAAGAGAGCGACTCAGCCAGCGCAGAGCTGACGCTGACGGCGGGCGACACCGTGTGCAGTGCCGCCGCGGGTGACACCTGTGAGCTTTCCGGACCAGCCGAGGTAGAGGTCGCCGTTGACGCCAATGGTGAGCGGCTCGACTCTTTCGTGGTGGTCGACAGAGCGACCGCGCGTCCAGAATGGGCTGCTTGTCTCGACGGCCCGTTTCCACTCGACGCCGCGGTCATCAAAGCCGACTACAGGCGCGCCGACTTCGGGATGATGCTGCCTGTCCACGACACCTCCGCGGGGGCGCTGAAGGCGCACCTCTCCGGCGACGCTGCTTGGTCCACACGAACAGAAGCCGACCCGGGGCCGAGCGACATCTACACCGTCTCGTTGTCCTCCGGCAGCACGTACCGCCTGGCAGGCCTCCACATCATGACCAAAGAGCTCGACCATTGGCTCTGGATCACCCTCTGGTGGTCGCCCGCGCCAGATGACGACTTCGGCGCCGACCGGCCGGCCGCAATTCTCAATCTGCCGGGGCCGTGGAAGAACTACAAGATGTGTGCGGTGACGGCCTTCGATGAAGGCGACCCGTCCGCCACAGGCGGCTTCGAAGGCGAACATCCGTCGCTCGCCGACGCGTTGGCTGCGGTTTACGAGGGCCCTGGCAAACCCTCGTGGTGCTCGAATCCGTATCTCGAGCTCGGCCACGGCAATGCCCAGACGAACTGCATCGGCTGTCATCAACACGCAGGCACCAACCTCGCGAGTGAAGACATTCTGCTGTTCCCAGAGCGCGGGCGGCCGCAGTTGCGCAACAACTTTCCGTCCGACTACTCGTGGGCGTTGGTCAGCGGTGACCACGTTGCTCAGCTCTTCATGGAAGAAGAGGCGTACTACCAGAATCGGTAAGCACAATCGCGATCGTCGAGGCTGCGGGTTCGTTGTGGGGCACGACCCTGCACCCACCCCGGCGCTAGGGCGCGACGACTGTGCACCGATTTGCCTATAGGCTGGCTGCCAGCATGACGCGCAAAGCCTCGCTCCTTCTCGTCCCCCTCCTCGCCGCGCTCGGCTGCGAGAGCTCCGATTCTCCTGACGGCGGCGGCGGAACAGTGGGCGGCGCGAACGCCGGCGGCGCAGGCGAGGGTGGCAGCACATCGCCGACCAAAGAGCCGCCCGTCGCAGCGTTCACCGCCACACCCGCGAGCGGCCCGGCTCCGCTGCAAGTGTCCCTGGATGCGAGTGAAAGCAGCGACGCCGACGGCGAGATTGTTTCGTACAGCTGGGCCTTCGACGGCGCGGAAGACGAGGGCATGGAGGTGACGCGGTCCTTCGAGACCGTCGGCTGTCACGCCGTCGAGCTCACGGTGACCGATGACGACGGCGAAACCGGCACCGCCGCACGCGTGATCGTGGTCGCTTTGGGTGAACCGCAGCTCCCCCCCACTGCCACAGTCGAAGTGGCTCCTCTTGCGAGCGCCGTGCTGCCCCGCGATCTCGCGACGGACGAGGGCATCGCGCACTTCGAGGGCACCATCGCCTCCGATGGCTTCACCGAGGTGCGCGCCGACGTGATGGATGGCGAGACGGTTCATTCCAGCGTTTCGATCCCGCTGTGTGGAGCCGCGCCGGTGCTGTTCGACATCGATGTGCCCATCCCTTCCGAGCTCAAGGCGTTCGAAGTGCGCCTGTCACTGGTTGGCGCAGCCGACCCCCAGCAGTTCTTCTCCGTGAGCGATCTGGTCGCTGGCGATATCTACGTCGTAGAAGGGCAGTCCAACGCTTCGTCGGCGCAATATTCAGGCGACGCCAACGAGAACCAAGGGCCGTTCATTCGCAGCTTCGGCACCAACAGCAACAACGGTGACACGAGCGCCGCAGACATCTCCTGGCGCACCGCGAACGGGAACGCTGGCGCCGGCCAGGGCGCCATCGGTCAGTGGCCGATGCGCATGGCTGCGCTCCTGGCCACCGCACATCAAACGCCGATCGGCCTCATCAATGGCGCCGACCCAGGAAAGCCGATCGCTTTCTTCCAGCGCAACGACGAAGACACGATCGACCCGGCCACCAACTACGGCCGCCTGCTGATGCGCATGAAGAACGGCCGCTTGGAGGGCTCGGTACGCGCGTTCCTCTGGTACCAAGGCGAATCCGATGGCGACGGCTTCCAGGTTCACCACGACGGCTTTCTCGCGCTCAAAGAAGACTGGGCTGCGGACTATGCCGGCGTCGAACGCATCTACGTGACCCAGGTGCGTGCCGGTTGTGGCGGCAACCTTATCGCGCTTCAAGAAGTACAGCGGCAGCTCGCAGACGACTTCGAGGAGATCACCGTGATGTCCACGACCGGGCTCGACGGTCACGACGGCTGCCATTTCGCCTACGAGAACGGCTATCGAGAGCTCGGCGACCACTACGCGGCGCTGCTCGGTCGCGACCTGTATGACGCGACGCCAGAGGGCGACGTGCAGCCGCCGAACCCAGCCAGCGCGCAGTTTGCCGGTGGTGGCACACAGCTGGTGATCGAGATGCGCAACGCTGAGTCGACGCTCACCTTCCAGGCGGGGGCCAACGCCGACTTTCGTTTCGAAGGCGCATCGGCGACGCTCACCGGAGCGACTGTGCGCGGCAACAGCCTGGTGCTCGCGATCAACGGCGACGCCTCGGCCGCTACGGGGGTAAGCTACCTCGGGCACCAGCAGGCCGGGCCTGGGGTCAAGAACGAGAACGGCGTCGGGCTACTCGAGTTCTACAATCTCCCGATCGAGCCCGAGTGACGAGCGGCGACGGCTTCGCTCGACGAGACATCTGCTTCTTGCCGTCGCCGAGGGCGAGGCCGAAGAAGAAGCCATCGCAGTGGCGATCGAAGCCGCCTAGCGGCGGCGCCGGGCTTGATTGGGAAGTGATCCCGCAAAGTGGCTGCAGTGAGTGGCCGTGAGGTGCGACGCTGTTCCTTTGTGTGTCTGCCGATTCCGCAACGACGCCGTATGCTCGCGGGACACTGAGATGAGGCAAGCACATCAGCTGACTGCGAGGCTTCTCTTCGGTTCTTCTGCGACTGGCAGCGCTTCGGCGAAGCGAGCGCACGCCGCTTCTCTGCCGACGTTCCGAGACGCGACGAAGCCCGGCCCGAGCTACGTGGCGACGACAGGACAGGTCTTCATCATCGACAGTGATGGCAGCACCGATGTCGTGTTCGAGTCGCCCGGCATCGCAGAGCTCGAAGCGGAGCCTACCGGCGACGCGTTCGTACGATCGAGCGCCGGGCTGACGCGCATCTCGGGCCGCAGCGCGAAGAACGTCAGCACCGCGGTACCGCGCGAGACGTTCGGTTTCGCGATGAGCGCCGAGGACGACGTGTGGGCAGTCGACCCGAACGCCGCGCACCATTTCGATGGCGCGAGCTGGGTCGAGACCCCGCTCGCTGCGCTGAAGGGAAAGGGCGCGATCCGTGACGTGACGATGGACGCGCGCGGCGCCGTGTGGCTCGCCGCAGGAAAAGAGGGGCTCTGGGCGTGGGAGGGCACGAGCTGGAACCGGAACACGATCGTCTCGGGCAACGTGCTCAATGTCGCGCCCGCGCCAAGCGGGCTCTTCGTGTTGGTCGAGAACGGCTGGCTGCGACTGGAGGACGCGAAGGTGAGTGACGTTTTCTCGCGTACAGGCAGCGAGATCGCCGCTGGCCAGATCGCGCTGAACGGCGCGTGGTCGCTGGTCCTCGGCAAGTCTCCCGACCCGGGCTCGTTCGTCGTGGGCAAGAACGGCGCTAGCGAGTGGAACGACAGCCTCGCCCGTCTCGGCGAAGACTCTAGGTGGTCCACTGTCGATGCCGGCGGTCGCGCGTGGGCCGCCGGCAAACGCACCCTCACTATCGCGACGCACGATGGAGCCAACGTCTCGGTTCCGCTGAGCGATGCGGTGGAGGGCCAGCTCCTGTCGGTCGAAGTCGTCGGCACCGGCCCAGAGAAGCTACCCAGTGAAATCGGCCCGAGCGTGTCGATCCCCGGCCCGGCTGCGAGCGGGACGATCGCGAGACCGGGCGCGAGCGCCCCCTTGGCGAGTGCCTCGGCGCCCCGCGCAGCCGCCGCCCTCAGCAGCGCCGTGACCTCAGGCGGCTCGGTCGCCAACGCGGGAGCGGTGGTGGCGGGCATGCCTGCGGGCTTTCGTCGTTGTTACGACAAAGGTCTGCAGGAAGATCCGAACATGAAGGGCTCGGTGCGCGTCACCGCGAAGATCGGCCCCAACGGCGGGGTGCAGTCGGCGGTGCCTTCCGGCGGCGCCGGTCTCTCGCAGACAGTGGTCAGCTGCGTGGCGGCGCGAGTCACCAGCGCCGTATTTTCTCCGCCAGACGGCGGTGCCGCGACGATCGTGATCCCGGTCTCGTTTTTTCCGGTCGCCCCCGAGACCAGCGCGACCGCGAATCCCCGCCCGCCCTGACCACGGTGCCCTCAAGCTCGGCGATCGATGTGCCGTTCACCCGTGCACACCTTCCATGCACACAAGCTGGTTTCGCGGCGCCTTGGCTACCCTCGCTCTCGCAGGCTGCGACCCTGCGCTCTGTTTGGACCCCGACGCCGTGGCGCAGGCCCTGGGCTCGGCCGGTCAGCCCATCGTCGGCGGCTCGGTGGACAGCACGTCACGCTCGACTGTCGCGCTGCTACTTTCCTACGAGGATGGCGGGCGCGGGCTCTGCTCGGGCTCGCTGATCGCTCGCCAAGGCTCTCGCGCGTACGTGCTCACCGCTGCGCACTGCGTGCAGGATGCGGTCGAGCACGTTTACGAAGCGGTCGACTGGCGCGACTGTGAAGCGGGCGGCGACGCCTCCAAATGCTTCGCCTCCTTCACACCCGTCAGCTGGCAAGCCCACCCCGGATACAATGATCAGACGCTGGAGAACGACTTCGCGATCGTCGTCGTCGAGGGCGCCAGCGAGTCGACCTCGGTCACGCCCGCCGCCACCAGCGACGCCTCCATTGCGGTCGGACAGGTCTTGCAGCTGTCGGGTTATGGGCGCACCTACGCAGGACCGGACGATGATGACGCTGCCTTCAACAGCGTGCGCCACAAGGTCAGCGTCGAGCTGGACGTCAAGACTTCGAATTGGTTGAGCGTGGACGCCACGACTGGCATGACCGCGTGCTTTGGCGACTCCGGCGGGCCTGCGTTCGCCCACGTCGACGGCGCACTCGTGGTCGCCGGTGTCGCCTCCAACGCAGACGCCAACTGCGCGCAAGTCGCCAACTACGCGCGCGTCGCGCTGGTGTACGAGAGCTTCATCGCGCCGCTGATCGACGGGGACGACCCGCCGAGCGAAGGCGGTAGCGGCCAAGGCGGTAGCGGCCAAGGCGGCAGCGGACAGGGCGGCGATCCTGCGTCGTCGTCGAGCTCCAGCGGAGCCGGTGGCTCGGCTCCGGCAGTGCCCCCCGACGGCGGCGCAGCCTCAGGCGGCGCCGACGCAGCGAGCGATGATGGCGGCAGCGCGGACGGCGGTGACGCCGAGGAGGTGTGCATCCCGCTGTCGCTCAAGTGCGAAGCGGCGGTCGGGCCGACGCCGGGCAGCTTCGCTGCGATGTTCGGGGCAATGGCGCTGATCGTCGCCTCGCTCGGCCGACGCTGGCGCCGCTAATTGGGCGCGGTGCAGTAGATCGTGCACGGGCGGAGGCGCGCGCGCAGACACGAGGTCGCTCCGCGATGGATGTGCTCCCTGTTCCGAAAAGCAGAAATGCGCACCGGCATCCCGGTGAGCTTCCCGCCTTTTGTGGACAGTTGAGAGTTACGTTTCCCTGACCTAAGCCGCAGCGCGCTCTGGTCAGCGCTGGCCGCCGTCGCAGCGCGGGCTCATTGGTGGCGCGTGGGCGCCCCGCGGGATCCGCCAAAAGACTGGAGCGCAGGGAATGTCTCGGCGGTGGACTATCTCCGCAGGGCCAAATTCAGATCCACGTCTCTAGCGAGGGATTTGCGATTCCGCAGCGGATAGAACAAGAGATTCTGCCAAACGGGACGGCTGGCAAAGAGCTGGACCGCCTTGGCAAGGATGGCGTTGTTCGCGAGATGGAGACAAGCCTGGTCATGGATCTCAGCGTCGCAAAGCGGCTGCATCTGTGGCTTGGCGAGCACATCCAGACGCTGGAGAAGCTTCAGAGCGAGCCTCGAGGCGCTGAGGCTGAGGAGGCAACGCCATGAAGTCGGTTGTGCAACTCAAGACCCTTGCGAGGCTGGAGCATGACGTTTCCGCAACCGGACCTGGCTTGTTCTTGTATCGGGCGGCTAACGCGAAGGTCCCGATCAGCCCGCACGGCCGGCGCGTGCCGCCGTCAGCATATCGGCCCACCGTGACACGGCATGTCCCGTGGGTAGCTCCGGCTCCATCGCTTCGCGGCGATCGCGAAGCCGAGATCTCAGCCTTTGGGGTCGCGGACGATTTGAAGCGCTCGGCCCTGGATTTCTGCAAATTGGCGCGGCCCGCTCGTGCGGCCGCCGGTTCTGACGGAAGCCTGATGCTTTACTTCTTTGGCGCCGCGCTGATTGTTGGCGGAGCCCACGCCAGACACGCATCGGTTACTTTCGAGGGCGACGGCGCGTGCTTCGCGCTCGTCGACACAGATGCACAGAGTTCCGAGGTCTTCGATCTCGACGTCTCTACCTCCGGTGCAATGGCCCTAGCGGCGGAGAGATCAGTGCGTTTCTAGGGGAAGATGACGCGCGCGAAGGATGAGCCAATTCCACTTGAGGAGACGCTTTACCGGGCGGTAGACCCCGTGTTCGTGGACGGCGACCGGGTACTGGATGGCGCCGTTGATGTACCGTCGGCCGTCGCGACCCCTCGCACCGCGCTCGACCTCGCGGCCGAAGCCGATGGCCGCGACAACGTCGGGCACCGCGCCGCATGGCTGTGGGCCGAGCGGGCCTGCCGTGAGCTGTCTTGGACCTCACCGACAGCGCCAAGACGATCGCCGAAGCGGCATCGAGGCCTCTGAGGGCAGCCTGCAGGAGGCATCGCTAGGCTGAGCGACCACAGCAACATCGAGAGCGCTTTGACTGACGGATGACTGACGGCTTGATCCAGTCCTTCGCGTTCGAAACGAAAAACCCCGGGGGGACCGGGGTTCGTGTGGAGGTGAGGACGGGATTCGAACCCGCGTATAACGGTTTTGCAAACCGTTGCCTAACCACTTGGCTACCTCACCAAAATTGTAAAATCGGCTGCTTCTGGCAGAAGCGGGGCTGTTCTCGCCGAGAGGGCGCGCTTTGTCAACCGGTGCCTCACCGAACGACGCGCTGGGTCGAGCGTTCTGACAGGCTGGAGAGGGCCCAGCGGAGGAGGCTACCCCGTGACGCGAAGGCGTGTACCTTTGGCGCACTCGCATGCTCGTCGTGTCCATCTCCAGCCAGAAGGGCGGCGTCGGAAAGACCACCATCGCCCTGAACCTCGGCCTCGCGCTCGCACGAGCGGGGACCCGAACGCTGCTCACCGAGTTCGACGCGCAAGGCAGTCTGGGGCTGAGCCTCGGACTTGCTGACCGCGCTCGACCCGGCATCGCCGAGGTGCTCACCGGCGCCGAAACGGTCGACGCCGTGCTTCAAAAAACGCGCGAGCCCAACCTGAGCGTGCTCTCGGTCGGCCGTGTCGACCCCACCACCGTCGCAGGCTTCGAGGACGCGCTCACGCGGCCTGGTGCGATCGGCAACATCTTGGATGCAGCGCGCGCGCAGGGCTTCGAGCTGATGCTGATCGACTGCCCTGCAGGCCTCGGCAAAGTGACCACCCGCGCGCTCGAAAACGCCACGCACGCGCTCTCCCCCTTGCAAGCCGAGCCGCTGGCGCTTCGCAGCATCGGGCAGATTCTGTCGCTGATCGACCGCATCAAGGCCACGAAAAATCCGAAATTGGAATTTTTGGGGTTCGTGTTGTCGATGTTCGATCGAAAGGTACCGGCGTCACTCGACGTAGCCGAAACGCTGTGGACGAAGTTTCCGCCCGGCGTCGTGCTCGACGCGATCATCCCGCGCGACGAGATGTTCTTGGAAGCATCGCTGCGCGGCTCGCCGCTCTCGTTGATGACGAAAAAACCACCGCCGCTCTCGCGCCGTTTCGATCAGCTCGCGACGGACGTCTTGGATCGAACCGCGACACAGAAGGCACCAGTCGAAGATGACGCGCCGATCCCGCTCCTCGTTTGATCTGCGCGACGCGCTCAGCACGGCCGAGGCGCTCTCGCCCAAACCGCCGCCGAGCGCTGAAAGCAACGCCGCCGCGTTCGGTGGCCTGCCTCTGATCGCCTTCGGACGCGACACGCCGTCGTACGCGCCGCCACCTCCGGCGCGTGTGCAGCCGTTGCAAGCGCCGGTGACGCAATCGCTGGGCACGCCCCCGGACGTCTCGGGGCTGCCCGGTATGATGCCTCGGCTCAGCGCCTTGCTCGAGTGGGTGCGCGCAGATGCCGATGTCACGCGGGTGCTCGTCGTCGACGACGAAGGCCTCCCGTTGATCGGCTCGACCACGGGCGATCTGGGTGACGCAGAGTCGCTGTTGGCGGCGACCGGCAGCGTGGCCAGCGCGATGAAGCGCCTCGCTCTTGCCACGCCCGGAACGCTGTCTGCCGACTTCGAAGGTCACGTCGGCGAGAGCCCGGTGCTTCAACTGGTCGGTCTGTCTGCGGGCCGCGCCTTTGTCGTCGCCATCTCACGGAAAGAGCCATTCGGTCCGAAAGACGTCGACCTGCTGCGCTCGACGTTCGCGCGCGCGCTCGAAGGCACTGTCGGTGGTGCTCACTCAATCAGCCCGAAACCACCCCGCGTCAGCGCCCGCCCGGGCACTCCGCAAGGTGAGAACCGGTGATCGAAGACGCCCCGACGATGGAGGCCGAGAGCGCGATGGTCCTCGACGGTCTGGCCGTCGGTGTCGACCATCTCGAGTCGATCGTCGTGTTCCTGCTGTCGGTCGCGATTCCGTACGCTTCCTGGGTGCGGCCCGGCAGCGATCTGCGCCCGGCGCGCGTGGCAGACGGCATGCGCAGCGTGTACCTGGCAGCCGAAGACGCGTTACGTGCGTTCGAAGGCGACGTGCAGGTGCGCCACGAACATCCGGCGCTGACGCTGGAGTCGTCGACCCATCTGATCTTGCTGCATCGAGTGCGCACCTTCGGCGTCGCTTGCTCGTTCGCACGTGAAGTGCCGCTCGGTTTCGCACGCATGGCCGCCCGGCAAATCGTGGGCACGCTCGAGCAAGACTTGCCGTACCCGGCGGAGGCGCCTCCGGTGGTGCAGCTGCCGCCACACGCCAAAGCGACCGTGCCCGGCTCGCTGCCTGCTCCTGCGCAGCTCGACTTCGAAGCGCACGAACCGGCACCCGACACCACGCCGCCGCGCTCGTCGATCGGTGATCGCGTGCGTACACTGGTGTCCCATCTCGAGGCGGTCGCCATCGACCCCCACGTCGTTCGCCTCCGGGTCGCGTTGCGCACCGGCCTCGGCCTCGAGGCGCTCGTTTACCCGGACCAGCTCAATAGCGATGCGCTGGTGTTGATCGAGACAGCCGCCGAAGACATCCTCGGTCTCGAACGGGGCAAGCTCACCGAGGTGGCTCGCCCATGATGAACCTCGGTACGATCTTGCGCCCAGTTGCGGGCGCGGGGCTGCTTGCTGTCAGTGACCAGATCGTCCTCGGCGCGACGCACCACGAATCGGTGCTGCTCGATCAAGCGGTCTCCGATGCGCTCGGAAGCGAGGGCTGGGCGGTGCGTCGGCAGGCGGCTTTCGATGCCTGTTTCGCGCTGATCGGAGCGATAGCGAAGCGCCTCGGCATCGAAGGCGATCGCGAAATTTTGGATCTCGCAACCGAGCTCTACGCGACACTCGGGCTCGGACAGATCCGGTTCGACATCACCGCCACCGGTGGCGAGGTGGTCGGCTCCGACCTGCTCTTCGGCGGCGGCTATCAAGAGCGCTACGGCGGCAAGAGCAAGCTCCGTCATCAGGCCGACGCGTTCGCCGCAGGTTTCGCGGCAGCCGCCGCGTCCATCGCGTATCCCTCGGATTGGGGCTCGTTCGAGGCGGACGAAACGCGATGTGTCGCCAAAGGCGACGGCGTTTGTCTGTTCTCGCTGTCGCGCCGACCGCTGACATTTCGTCCTGGTGACGGCCTCACGCGCAGCGACGCCGAGCAGCTGCTCGGCCCGGATGCCCCGCCAGAGTCGGACTCATTGCCGATCGGCAAAGTGACGCGCGACATCGTGGCTTCCTGCGTTGCCAGCGAGCGCGGCATCATTCGCATCTCCGACTGCCGCTTCGCGCTGCTCCCCGCGTCGTACCGCTCGCAGCTCACCTTCGACACACTGCATCTGCTCGAGAAGCGCGCCGCGGGCCGCAGCCCGGCACCTCGTCTCGGCCACCTTTTCATCGACCTCGCTCGAGAAGCGAGCCGCGCAGGCATGTTTCAGCTACTCGGCAGCCTGTTCGAATGTGCGCCGGTGCGCGACGCCGTGGGCCCCCCCCCGGAAGACCCCCACGAACGCGTCGAACAGCTGTCCAGCATCGCCGGCGCGGTCGGTTGGGGCCCTGTCAGCGTGCTCGAATACACGCCGGATCAACGCTTGGTGATCGGCGTCTCGATGACCCCCGAGGCCGTCTATTACGCCGCTCGACACGGCGGCACCCCGCAGTCGCGCATGCCCGGCCTGCAAGGCCTGGCTGAGGCGATCTTCTATTTGGCGACCTCCGTCCAATGGGGCGCCGAGACTGTGAGCCTCGATCTCTACCGCCGTCTCGCCCTCGACGGCCCCGACCTACAAGTCGAAGAAACGCGCAGCATTCTCAGCGGCGATCGCGAATGTGAGATCGTCGTCTCTCTCCGCTGACCGGACAGATATTTACCGCAGAGCCGCAGAGGCGAGACGCAGAGGACGCAAAAGGGGAGAATTTAGGGTTCGGTACACGCTGTGGCACCGCTCTGCCGAGCTTGGATTGCTGACAGCGCGGCGGGCAGCGCACGTGCCCAGCTGGACAACAAAAAAACCTCTGCGCTCTCTGCGTCTCGCCTCTGCGTCTCTGCGGTAAATATCCCTCTCGCTCATTTGATGATCGCGATCGTTTGTTGATTGAGCGAAACGAGCTTGCCAGTCTCGGTCCAGAGCTCGCGTTGTTCGGTGGCGTAGCCAGCGTGGCAGATGGTGGTGCGGCCGCGGTGAAAGAGGGGCGCATCGCCTTCGGGTAGCGCACCAGTCAGCTGCAGTGAAAACGCGATCGTGCCAATCGGGCGAGGTGCCGACATGCGCGTGAAGAACGACGGCCACCAAGCGTCGGCCTGCGCGACGACGTAAGCCGCAGAGGCACGCGAGCAGGTGCGAGGTCGAACCCAACCGCTGGCGAGCGCCTCAAGACCTGCAGAATAAGGAGCCGGGCCGACGTTTCTGAATTCGAAGTTCTTGGCGAACTCGGGCACGAACGGCACATCCGGAGGAAAGGGCTCGAGGCTCTGCCAGGCTGGGGCTTCGGGCGGCATCGCTTCCGAAAAGTCGGCATCGACCGGGCGCGTCGCGCCGAACACGACCACTGCATGCGCGAATGTCTCGCCTGCTTGAATCAGCTCAGCGGCGATCGTCGAGACCGCGTTGCCAGCCCGCAACGTGCGCACGCGAATTTCGGTAGGGCCCGCCTGCGCCGGGCCGACGAGCTCTGCGGTGACCGAGCGAGCTTGCCTGTCGACGGCCTGTGCGTGGTGTTCTGCTTGCCGAACGAGCGCGCCGATCACCAGACCTCCGAACAGGCCGCGCCCCTGCTTCCAGCCGTCCGGAAAATCGATGGTGTAGACGCCTGGCGAAACGGCACGACCATTCAGCAGCGAATCGAAGTCCATCTGCAGGTCTTTGCGTTGCCTTCGGCTCGCTTCAAGTAAGTGAGCGCACTTGATTGAGAGTGATTGCTCAATCTTCCGAGCTGAACACGACTTTGCCGACTTTTGCTTCGTCTTCAGCGGCCGCTTCGCGTTCGGCATCGACAGCCCGTGCCTCGAGCTCCAGATCTTGGAAGCGGTAGCGAACGCCATGTTCGGCTTGCTCGAGATCGACATCGCCACCAAGCGCGACGATCTCTTTGTTCAGCTCCTTCGGATCAGGCTCGAAGCCGGCTGCCATCGAGTAGCGATGCGCGATCGTCTTCTCGTCGACGCCTTCTGGTGACTTCGCGCCTTCGAGCACGGCCGCGAGCACCGCGCGGCGCCCACGCTCTTTGCCGGCCTTCTTTTCGCGGCGAGAGCGCAGCGCCAAACGACCGAGAGGCAGCAGAAACAACGCTGCAGAAAACACGAGCGGCACGACGCCGAGCACGATCGGTAGCCCCGGAGGTGGCAGCTTCTCCGGAGGAAGCTGCGAGAAGATGCCGATGATGCGTTCGACCGTGAGCCCCTGCAGCGTGACCCAGCCGGCCGCGATCAAATTGAAGGCGTTGATCCCGCCGATCATCAAGTCCGACGCGGGCTGGTTGCCGGTGAGCTTCGGTGCCTCGACGTGTCGCTGCCATACAGGCGGCGCGCGCCTGGTATCGTCGATACCAGCTGTCTTGCGTAGCTCCGGAAAACGATAGGCGATGCCGCCCTCTTCGGAGACCTCGACCGAGCCTTGGTAGTCGAGCATCAGCTTCGACATCAGCGGGTCGACCTCGGCGCGCGGCAGCCCCGTCACGCGCATCACGTCAGCCAGCCCGATGCGGCCTTTACCCGCGCGAATCTCGGCCAAAATTGCGCGCTGATTCGCGAGCGGGTCGATCGGCGCGGGCTTCGGACCGAAGAAGAAGCGATCGACCCGCTCGTAGAAGGGCGCTTCGTCCTTTTTCCGCCGCTTGGGGCGCGCATGGGCGCGGTCGTAATCGGCGTCCGCGCGGAACGGCGAAAACGGGTGGTACGTCCAGAAGAGCGCCTCCGCGACCAGCCGAAGCACGAAGCCGATCACGCCAAAGCCGCGGCCCTCGCCTCGATCGTCGGACGAACGGCTCAGCGCGAGACCGATCATCAGGGCCACGAAAAAGACCGCATAACCGACCAGCACGATGGCCACCCACGCGCGCACGACGAAACGAGCAACGCCCGCGAGCGTGCCCGTGACGGCGTCAAGAGCTCGCCGCAGGCGGTCGCGTGTCTCCCACGGCTTCGTGAAGCGCGTGGGGAAGCGAAACAGGATGTCGCCGTCCTCAGTGACGCGAAGGTGACCGCGGTACTCGCTGACGAGCGCGTGCAGCGCCGCCTCGGCATCGCGAAGGGCGAGGCCGCTCCCGGCGGCTGCATCGGCGATGGTGACGACGATGTCACCACTCCGTGACTCCAGCGCCTTACGAACTGCGTCCTGCGCGGCCTCGGGTTTCATTCGTTCGCTGAAAGGTGTCTAGCGCTGCTTCCGCCGGAGCGCAGTTACGTTCGACCGGCGGCCGTGCCATCGAACGATATTGCGCTGCGAGCGGCCCCGCAGCAGCATGCCGCGGCTGGAGGAGACGGATGGTCGAGATTGTCCTGAAAGGCCCCGGAAAGAACGCGCTCGGTACGCCTGTGATGCAGCAGGCGCTGGACGACCTGCGCGCGGCCAAAGGCGAGCCGGTGCTCTTGCGTGGTGACGGGGACGCCTTCTCGGCTGGGCTCAATCTGAAGGAGATCGCCACCCTGGAGGGCGACCAGATGGAGCGTTTTCTCGGCCTGCTCGACGATCTGGTAGTGGCCTTGCTCACGCACGAGGCGCCTGTCGTGGCCTATGTGAACGGCCACGCCATCGCCGGCGGTTGTGTCGTCGCGTTGGCATGCGACGCGCGCTTCGCAGTCGACAACACGCTGGCGCGCATCGGCCTGAACGAGGTCGCCATCGGCCTGGTGTTTCCGCCGCGGGTGATGCGGCTCGCGCGGGCGCGCCTGGCCGCGTCTCACTGCCAGCGTGTCATCCTCGAGGGCGGCCTCTATTCACCGGCCGAGGCGCTGCGACTCGGTTTGGTTCACGAGGTGAGCGCCCAGGCCGAAGCAAACGCGCGAGCCTATCTGGACAAGCTCGCCGCTTATCCGCGTGAAGCGTTCGTCGAGTCCAAGCGGGAGCTCAATCGCGAGATTCTCGAGCTCGCACCCGAAGACATCCAAGCCTATCGCGAGCGCATCTTGCCGCGCTGGTCGTCCCCCGAGCAGCGCATGACGATCGCGACTGCGCTGATGAAGAACATGCGCTGACGGCACCGCTGTTTCGTTCGCACAGAGTACGACCCAAGGAGAGCTCATGGCCGGCGCAGCGTCTGCGGATGTAGGTTTCGCCCACTCACCCGAGTTCAAGGCGCGACGATTCCTGAACTGGTTCCCGATGGGGCTCACGTACGCGATGCTCTACATGGGCCGCTACAACCTCACCAAAGCCCAGACGTCGCTCGGCAAGACGCAGCTGATGACGAAAGAAGACTTCGGTCTGATTTTCGCCGTCGGCACCATCGTCTATGCGCTCTCTTTCATCTTCAACGGCCCGCTCGTCGACCGCATGGGCGGCAAGAAGGGCATGTTGGCAGCCGCGTTCGGATCGTCGATCGCGAACTTCGGCCTGGCCTTCTACCTCCATCACGTTCTCAACTCGGAGACGCCGCCAGGCTCGGTAGCAGTCGTGTTCAGCGTGCTTTACGCGCTGAACATGTATTTCCAGAGCTTCGGCGCCGTTTCGATCGTGAAGGTGAACTCCAACTGGTTCCATTTGCGCGAGCGCGGGGGCTTCTCCGGCATTTTCGGCACCATGATCTCGAGCGGCATCTTCTTCGCGTTCACGGTGAATGGTTGGCTGCTCGACCTGGCTGAAAAGCAGTGGGGCGAGCGCATGCAATGGGTGGTCTTCGCCGCCCCCGCGGTGCTGCTCGCCTTCTTCGGCGTGGTCGAGATTTTCTTGCTCAGAGACAAGCCGAGCCAGGCAGGGCACGCCGACTTCGACGACGGCACCGGCTCGACCGACAACGATGAAAAGCCGATCCCGGCGATGGAGATCTACAAGCGCTTGTTCAGCAATCCGATCATCGTCACAGTCGCCTTGATCGAGTTCTGCACCGGCGTGCTGCGCAATGGCGTGATGCACTGGTTCCCGATCTATTCGGCAGAGGTGTGGGTACTGCCGAAGACCCATTTCTTGCGCGACGGCTCCTGGGGCAACATCGAGCTGATCTTGATCCCGTTCGCCGTCGCAGCCGTGTCGTTCATCGTGGGGCGCACACAACGCGGCAATCGCAGGGGCTGGCTGTTCGTGTTGGGTGGGCTCGCCTTCCTGGCTCCTTTCCTTCAAGGCGGCTGGGGCGGCATCTTGATGGTGGCCGGCGTGATCGGTGGCAACGTCGCCGGTTGGGTCAGCGATCTGTTCTTCCAGAGTCGACGCGGTCCGACCGCTGCCGGCCTGTATGGCTTCCTGGTGCTGTGCGTGGGCGTCATGCTCTTCACGCTGTCGACCCCAGGCACGACAGTCGCGACAATTCCCCCTCCAGAGAAGGACAAGGCCGCGCTGAGCCCGACCGAAGCGGTACAGCCAGGCGACAAGATCCTGGCGATTGCAGGCAAAGAGGTCCAGAGCTGGGCAGACGTCAACAGCGCCACCGCTTGTTGGCCAGGCGCCTGCAAGAACTCTGGTTGGGACGCGAAAGCCTGTGTCTGCTCATCCAAGCTGCCCGAGACAGCGCCGCCTGAAAAGCTGACCATCCCCGCTAAGGTCGAGCGCGGCGGTGAGACGCTGGAGCTCGAGCTGAAAGACCCGAAGCGTGAGATGCGCGCCGGGGACAAGCGAAACCTGCCGGCCAGCCCCGTGTTGCCGATGAGCCCGTTCGCGCTCGGCATCGTGGTGTTTCTGATCACGCTTTGCGTGATTGGTACCCACGGCATGCTGTCTGGCACCGCCACGATGGACTTCGGCGGCCGCAAAGCAGCCGGCACCGCGGTCGGCATGATCGACGGCTTCGTGTACGCAGGTACCGCGCTGCAGAGCATTTCTCTCGGCTTCATCACGTCGCGCAACTGGGCATGGTGGCCACCGTTTCTGTTGCCGTTCGCGATGATCGGGTTCTTGCTCTGCCTGAAGATCTGGAACGCCCGCGCCGGAAAGTCGGCGCACTGATCGAATAGGCGAGACGACAAGGGTCGGTGTACCCTTGTCACCATGTCGTCACGCTTTCGCCTCCTTGGCGTTTCAGGCCTGTCTGCTCTCTCGGCCGTTCTGGGCGGATGCGGCGGTGAGCTCGTCGTCGACGACGACGGCGTCGGTGCTCAGACACCAGTCTGTGACGCCACGACATTGCTGTTCGAGACTGGCGACGCGAACGGGCATGCCGACCCGTTCGGGGCGGCGGCCGCCAACCAGGCGCGGGCTTCGCGCATCGACGCGAGCCAGGTGCCGCAACCAGCACACGGGCGTCAGCGCATCGAGGACGGCGACTTCTTGCTCATCAACGACAAGGTCGCCTTCGTCATCGAAGGCAAAGACATCAGCGACGGCTACGGGCGCTTCGGCGGCGAGGTGATCGCGGCAGATCGCGTCGGCGACGACGGTCACCCACTCGGTCTCTCCTACTTCCTGGAGACGCTGCAGCTCACGTCGCTCGACCAGATCAACCCGACCAGCGTGACCGTCTTGAACGACGGCTCCAATGGCGAAGCGGCGGTGGTGCGCGCGACCGGTCCACTCACGGGGATTCCGTTTCTGATCGACACCTTCGGCGGGGCGTTTCCCCCTCAATACAACGACCTCATCGCGGCTTACGACTACGTGCTCGAGCCAGGCGCAGAAAAGCTCGTCGTTCGCTTCGGCTTCATCAACCCCACCGAATACGCAGTCGACACAGGGCTCAATTTCGATGGCTCGTGGAACCTATTTGGGTTCTTCCAAGGCAGCCAGAACCAGCTCTTCTTGCCCGGTCTCGGCTTCGCAGAACCGCAAGGCGAACGCGATTACGTCGGCTTCGACAACGACAGCCTGCCGTTCGGCTACATGGGTCCGCAGGGCGGGCCCATTGCGTTCGCCGGCATCAGTCTCGGAGGCTTCACCGTCTTCAACGGCGAGGGCCAAGTGGTCGAGCCGTGTGCCCAGAGCATGATCGACGATCACGAGATCGTCGTGGGTGAGCCTGGCCGCGGCATGGACGGGCTCGGCGAAGCAGTTCGGCGCGCGAATGGTCTGCCCGCCTGGCGCGAGATCACCGGCACGGTGACTGACGCCGCCGCGACCGGCATCGACACCGCGTACGTTCATGTCCTCGCCAGCGACGGCAAGTACATCACCCGCACCAAGACCGATGCCACCGGCGCTTTCACCGTTCACGCGCCGAACGAGGCCGTCACGCTGGTGCCGCAAAAACGCGGCTACCCGTCGAGCGATGGTGTCGATATCGACGCCAGCAGCGAGACCGCTGCGCTCTCTTTCACTGAGAACGGGTTCATTCACGTGGTCGCAACCGAGGCTGTCACCGGCGTCGCGTTGCCCGTTCGTATCCAGGTGATACCCAGCGAGGCGATGCCCGAGACACCGGCAGCGTTCGGCGACCAAGACGAAGCCAACGGTCGCTTGTGGCAAGATTTTTCGATCACGGGAGACTCACGATTGCCGGTCCCACCGGGCAACCATCGGGTGATCGTCTCGCGCGGCTACGAATGGGAGCTGTCGGACACGACCATCGACGTCGCTGCGGGCGCGACAGTCGAGGTGCCCGTGACACTGGTGCACTCGGTCGCCACCACCGGTGCGCTCAGCGGCGATTTTCACATCCACTCCATGTACTCGGCCGACTCCAACGACCCGGTGATCAAGAAGGTGAAGGGCGCGCTCGCCGACGGCCTCGATGTCCCCGTCTCCAGCGAGCACGAGTGGATCATCGCGTTTCAGCCCTACATCGAAGCGCTGGGCATGACGGCATGGGCTTACGGGCCGCCAGGCGAAGAGCTCACGACGTTCACTTTCGGTCACTTCGGTGTCGTCGGCATCGAGCCGCGGCCCGAGCTGGCGAACAACGGCGCCTTCGACTGGCTCGACAAAAGCGCCGACGAAATCTTCGACGGCGTGCGCGCATTGCCCGAAAAACCTGCGCTGATCGTCAATCACCCGAGCGGCGATCAGCCGTTTCAGGCCTACTTCACCAAGGTGCAGCTCGACAACGCAACAGGCACCAGCCCCGACCCGCTGTGGTCCGACCGCTTCGACGCGATCGAGGTGTTCAACGACTCGAGCTTCGATTCGAATCGCGATCGCTCAGTGGCCGCCTGGTTCTCGCTGCTCAACCACACCGACAAGAAGTATTGGGCGGTGGGTAGCTCCGACAGCCACCAAATTCGAACGTCGCCAGTGGGCTACCCGCGCAGCTACATGTTCGTCGGCTATGACGAGCCGGCGAATGCGACCACGGCGGACGTCCGCGATTCGATCGTCCAAGGCCGCATCACGATCAGCGGCGGTTTGTTCATGACTGTCGCAGGGCCTGGCGCATCAGCGCCTGGCGACACCATTGCAAAAACGGCCACTGCCGATTTCACCGTCAGCGTCTCTTGCCCCAGCTGGATCGGCGCCGACACGCTCGAGGTGATCGTCAATGGCGAGACTGTCTCCACCGAGCCGCTCGCCCCCGTCGGCGCCGGCCCGGGCAAGACCTTCGTCAATCAAGTGAGCGTCACGCTGCCCAGCGGCCCGCGCGCCTGGGTGTTGTTCCACGCCAAAGGCCCCGGCGACCTCACACCATTGCACCCCGGCAAAGAGCCGTTCGCTGTCTCGAATCCGATCTTCTTCGAGTGAGGGAGCCTTACGAGCAGGTCTCGCCGCAAAGCCAGCCCTGCGACGTGCACGCCGGGTAGGACACGCAGTTGCCTTGGCCCATCGGCTCACAGATGGGCGGCGCGTCGGGGCAATACGCGGGGTCGCAAATTTCTTGGCATGTCCAGCCTAGCTGCTGGCATTCGAGGATGCTCTGGCAGTACGGGTTTTTCGAAGGCGGGCAGTCAATCATCTGGACGCCGCACGTCTCGTTGGGCTGGCAAACCCAGCCCTCTTCGGTGCAGTCGGCGAAGCCGATTCCAGTGCAGTCAGGGCCCGGCTCGGCGCAGGGGTCGACGCAGACTTCGGTGCACTGCCAACCAGTCTCGGTGCAATACGCGTCCCAGTAGCAGAGCGGGTCGACCGGCTCTGGACAGGGGACGTCGTCGCACGGCGGACAGACCTGTATGCCGCACGTCCACTGGCCGTCTTGGCAGATGGGGCCCTCGTAGTAGCAGTCTTGCAGAGGCGAGGCGCAAGGAGGCATCGGCGCGTCGTCGCAAGGGCACACCTCTGTGCACACCCAGCCCTCGGGACCACACTGCGAAACCAGCTCGCAACCTGGCGCCGGCAAGATATCGCCGCAGCCAGGGTCGACGTCGCTCTTACACGGGTCGCAGTCGAGCGCCGTGCAGGTCGCCACCCCCGCCTCGCAGGTGCAGGTGTTGCAGCCGTCAGCCGCGGGGAAGCTGTCGCCGTCGGAATGGCGCACCCCGTCCGAGACGCACTCTTCTTCCGGGAAGCCCAGCTGGACGTCGATTTCGCAGGCGAAGAGGAGCAAGGCTGCACCTGCCCCCAAAACCAACGCGCTGACGGTCGACTGCATCGCTAACCAAGGTATGCCCGGACCAAGCCCGGTTGATCAGTCTTTGCGACCGATGCCGCCCAGGAGCGCATGGCGAAAATAGCCAATTTGGCTCTTTACGACCTCTTTGACGACGCTCGCAGTGTCGACCTCGCGAATACTGCCGCGAGCAAGCAGATCGCCTGCCTCGTAGAGCTCTCGCGTTTTGGCGCGCTGCAGCTTTCCGCTCGATGTCTTGGGCAACACGCCTGCGTCAACGGGGACGACGTCGTCGATGGTGAGACCCATCGCTTGCTGCACGACTCGGCGCACCTCGCCCTTGAGCTTGTCGCGAGCGGGCGCGTCGACCAGGCTGGTCTCGAGCACCACCACGACGCGCTCTCGGTCGTGCGTCGGCTTCATGGTGCCGAACGCGATGACGTTGCCTTTGCGCACGCCTTCTACCCGGCTTGCCTCCCACTCCATGTCCTGGGGGTAATAGTTGCGACCGTTCACGATGATAACCTCTTTGGAGCGGCCGCAGATGTAGACCGAGCCGCCGGCCAAGTAGCCGATATCGCCTGTCTTCAGCCAACCGCCGGCGAACGTCTCGCGCGTCAGCTCAGGCTCGTTCCAATAGCCGACCATCACAGACGGGCCACGTAGCCGCAGCTCACCGACGCTGCGCTCCGGCAGAGGCGAAACGCTCTCGATGTCGGTCTCCGCGAAGACAGCGATCTCGTGATCGTCGAACGCCCTGCCACAAGAGACGACGTTCGCGACCCGCTCGGCCTCGTCTTGGCTGGGTGGCACCGGTCTGGCGATGCCCTCCGACCAGAGGGCGCTGCCTTCGACGCGGTCTACCTGCATGCCGGAGCCGATCTGACTGAAGGACACTGCGAGGGTCGACTCGGCCATGCCGTAGCAGCTCACGAACGCCTTCTCCGAGAAGCCGACCGCTGCGAATTTTTGTGCGAAGGCCTTCAGATTCTCGGCGCGGATCGGCTCTGCGCCACAACCTGCGACCCGCCAATTGGACAGATCGAGACCTACCATCTCGCTCTCTTTGATGCGCTTGACGCAAAGCGCGTAGGCGAAATTGGGCCCGAACGAGATGGTACCCTTCTCTCTGGACATGTGCTCGAGCCAGCGCGCCGGCCGTTTCAAGAACAAGAGCGGCGGCAGAAACGTGATCGAGTTCACGTGGTAAAGCGGCGCCAGCATGAAGCCGATGAGCCCCATGTCATGGTACAGCGGCAGCCACGACACGCCCTTGTCGAAGCTCTGCACTTTGAGACCAAGATCCATGATCACGTGCACGTTGGCTGCGAGATTCGCGTGCGTCAGGGTGACGCCTTTGGGGCGAGACGTGGAGCCGCTGGTGAACTGCAAGAAGCAGGTATCGTCCAGCGAGATCTTTTCGGGGCGCAGCTCTTCGCGCTGCGCCTTCAGCGTGTCGACGTCGCAAACCATCGTGAGCTCCGGCGCGCGCGACTGCACTGTGCCCAGCACGCGGCGGATCTCCGGCGAGGTGACGAGCACCTTCGCGCCGCTCTTGGCTACGATGTGGAGCGTGTTCTCGAGGTAGCCGGAGAGCTGCCCGAGCCCCGTCGGCGGGTAGATGGGAACGGGGACGATTCCGGCACGCAACGCACCCAAGAACGCGAAAACGAAGTCGGAGTTGTCCGGCAGAATCAGCGCGACGCGGTCGCCCTTCTTCAAGCCGAGCGACTGGAGCGCCCCGCCGAAGCGCGCGCTCGCTCGCTCGATACCCGCGTGAGAAAAGAAGGGCTCGGCCTGGGTGTCTTCGTCGATGAAGCGGTAGCCAGTCTGCGTGCTCTTGGCTGCATCCTCGATGGCTTGCACGACCGTTCGCGGCTTGAAGAGGGTGCTCATTCGGAGAGCCTCCCCTCACCCTTCAGCCGCGACGTGATCGCCTGAGTCACATCGGCCACCGTGTTCACCTGTCGCAAGGCTTCGTCGGGGATGTGAAGCTTGAACTTGTCTTCCAGGTCGGCGATCACCTCCATCACACCGAGGGAATCGATGCCCAAGTCAGCGACCAGGTGGCTCGACTCCGAGAGCGCTGCGTCCGCTTGCACGTGGGGAGTGAGGATCTGAATCACCTCGTTCCGCACGGTTTCCGGTGTCCACGTCATGACCCGGCCTGTCTAGCAGAGGTTTCGCTCAGCGAGGAGGGGTGACAGCCGGGAACGGGCCGCGGGGTTACTTCGCGAACACTCGGTTCCAGAGCAGCTTGGCAGCAACGATGGCGATCGGCTTGCCTGCGAACCGAAGCGCAGCCGCCGCGGGACCCCGCAGCCTGCTGCCGATAAACAAGCCGACGCCGAGCGCAGCAACGAGCGCCAGCAGAGGCTGTTGGCGAACAGCGGACTCGAATCGCTGAGGCAGGCTTCGGACCCGTCCTTCGATTCGCTGTTGGAGCGAATCAGGCTCCGGCGGCGGCCGACGCGTTGCTCCGCCTTCGTTCTCCCACTCCTGAATTTCTGGCTTCTTGTGGTGGCCGGTCGTGCGGGTGGCAGTGTGAATCGTGTGCATGTGCGTGCCTACACAAGAGTTGTGCCGCCGGTTTGCCTGGAATTTCGCGCATGAATGGCGATTTTGCTGTGAAAAACCGCCGCACCGGGGCAACCCGCGACACCTGGAAAGCGCGCGCCGCCTCAAACGAAGGGGCACGAAGCTTGCGGACGAACGTTTTTATGCCGCAACAACGCAAAGCGAGCTGAACGAGGAGATGACCATGAGCGAAACAACGTCTTCATCCGAGCTCTGGCTGTCGTCGCGGGCGACGCTGGTCGAGTCACTGATCCGCGAGCTTCATCAAACGGAGCGCTCTTGCGCAACCCACTGCAGACGTGAGGCTGCGCGCTTCGGCGACGAACGCCCGGCTCGAGCTCTGCTCGCGTTGGCAGAACACGCGCAGCTCGTGCTTGCGCGCATGCAACCGGTGGGGCGAAGCAGCTGGGGGCGCAAGCTCGCCGAGCGCGTGGGCTCGGGGCTCTCCCTGTTTCGCGAGATGATCCTCGATCGCATCATCCGGGAAGAGCGTTCGTATCGCGGCACCTTGCTCGGGGTTCGTCATGGAATCGATCTGGTCAAGCTGCTTCGCGCGGCAGCCCAGAGCGAAAAGAGCGGCCTCATGTTGGAGTTCGCCGACAGCTGGCTAGAGAAGCGCACGCTCTTGTGGGAAGAGGCCGTGCTCGCGCTGGAATGGTTCGACGAGAACCCGGATGCCGCGCTGGCCGTGCGCGCGCAGACCGCCAAACGATTCGTTCAGCCGCCCGCGATGGCCGAGCCTGCTGCAGAAGTGATCGTCAACGGGGCGTCAGCAACAGCCAGCCCATGACAGCGAGCGTGACCAGCAGCGCGAGGGCCAGCGCGAACGCTGCACGCGCGGTCGAACCTTGCTCGGGCACTGCTACTGCCGTCGGCGCGACAATGGTTGTCGCCACCACCACAGGTGGTATCTCGGT